>OGZS01000085.1_pt1 | contig 81181 bp, 83 predicted proteins | sample 1576901 | NCBI WGS metagenome assembly OGZS01 (sample SAMEA3541563, study PRJEB24748) | human gut metagenome | biome: human gut; feature: human-associated habitat; material: faeces | place: China | collected 2012 | reverse complement strand
CAATTATCACAAGATCTTTCCATTTGCACTTTCTCCTAAAATCTGTTAATATAAAATTATAGTTGCTTGAGCGCTTAGAGAGAACCAACCCCCCGGTCCCTCTCTGGGTGTTCTTTTTTAATACCCAAACACCAGCCACCAGCCGATCGCCACCAGCCCGCCCCCGATCACAGATGCTGCGACTTTGTTCCAGTAGTGCTTGTCCTTTGTTTCCGGAAGCTCAACCGATACAGACCGGATATCCCAACCGTTTAATGCGTTCGGCTGCTGGGTGGTCTGGCAGTGATAAGTTCCTTTAATCTCCATGCTTGTCCTCCCTTCTACCGCCTAAGCGGTTTTTCTTCTTTCGAATCCTATATTTTTCATTGTCTCGTCTAATTTTTTCTCCAAAATCTGAGAAAATTCTTCTTTACTTAAGTCCTCTTGGTTTACCCAGGATCCATTAATCTTGATCATGCTTACTACTTCGATTCCTTTCATTTCACCACCTCTCTACTATGTATGAATTATTGGTTGTCTGTGTTACAATCCATATGTGCTGCCATCGCAACCTCCATGGCGGGATTGCTTTCTTTTGGTTTATCTCCTATACTGTAATTACCGAGTGCCAGTCGGAATATTACGAAAGGAGAACAACAAAATGGGAATATATAAAACTGCTCAAATATGCTTAAACGGTCATGTGATTACAACAAATATAGAAAACCATAAACAACCTTACTGCTCAAAATGCGGAGCTGAGACAATAACCCATTGTCAAAATTGCGGAGAGCATATTCAAGGCAGATATTTGATCGACGGCGTTCTATCTCTTAATAAGTCGCAATACATTACACCTTCATACTGTCACTCATGCGGTAATCCGTATCCGTGGACTGAAAAGATCTTGAACAACGCTACCGAACTTCTATCTCTTGACGAAGAACTTGACTCTAGTACAAAAGAATTGATTAAAAATGCAATTCCGAATCTATTAGTTGATACGCCAGAAACTCCTATATCCGTTGCGAATTACCGTAATGGAATGAGCAAGGCTGGTCAAATTGTTAAGGATTCTATGTTTCAGTTACTTTCAAATGTTTTGAGCGAAACTATCAAAAACGTTCTTTTTCATTAGGACACCCACAATATTGACAATATTTGTTTGAACTGTGTATTAAATTTTTGCACCGAGCGCAATGAATGAAGTTTTCGTATTTTAATAAGTATTCGTTGCGCTCTTCTTGCGTCATTGTTGTGCCATCATTCCCTTCATGGCCAATGTTACTCATCCTCTTTACCTCCTCCTACTCCAAAAAATACTCAACTGATACACCGAAGTAATCGGCTACGCAACAGATTCTAGGTAAGCCAGATCCTTCACGGTTTCCAGTCTCTTCTTACAATCCTGATAAATCTCCTTGTAATGCTTTCCAGTCAGTATTCCAGTGTCGATCACATGGAGAATGATGTTTTCCATCAACGAAAGATTGTTCAGCTGCATAACTGTTGCTTCATCACGTTTTCCAATTCCAGCCATCTTATTTGCAAGTTTTGAATAGGTCATGTAAAGCATCTCTGCGTGTGTACTCCCCTGGCCCTTTGCATATCCCACTAACTTCTGAATGGTGTCTGTCTCTGCTCTTCTGGTCAGTTTTCCGGCTTTTCTTGTTTCTACCCATGTCTGAGTTGTCTTTTCTTTGATGAGTGCTTCCATCTGATTAAATGCTTTGATGTACTGCAATTTCCATTCAAGAGCTTTCTTACCAGTGAAACCCATTACTAAGAGAGAGAAACCATCTCGGTTCATAATATACTTTGGATAGCGTTGTCCATTCTGTTTTTCAACGTAATGCGACTTCCAAAACATTTTTTGGGTCTCCTCAATTTTGAGCATACCCCCTAACAGAGTTTCAATTGTCCTTACTACATTGCTGTGTCTCTTTCCAAACTTCTCCGCCACCTGTAAGCTGTCACACACTGCTTCATCATTTTTTAAATATACGAGTTCTGTCATTCGACCATCCTTTCAAAGTTCAATATTTTGAACTTTTTCTTTAAAAAAATATTTAGGTATGTCTTCCTGTGCCAAATCTAGAAGTTCTACTGCTTTACAGATATCTGTCTGCTTCCACGGTCTCTCACTACTTAATTTCAAGCAAAGCGTTCTTTCTGACCATTCCATAGCTTCTGCAAATCTGTACTGAGTTCCGAACTTCTCAATTATTCGACCTTTTAATTTGTCATAATTGAATGCCATTTTATCCTCCTTTCTTGTTCAAATATTTGAACCATTTGTATATTAGCACCCTTTTCAACCATTGTCAATACAAAAGTTAATTTTTTTGAACTTTATTGTTTTTCATATTGAACTTTTGTTTAGTGTATGGTATATTTATAATCAGAAAGGCGGTACATTTATATGAAGAAAGAAAGCACTTCTACTAGGCTAAAAAAGATTATGGAGACAAAGGGTCTTAGACAAGTAGACGTTCTGAAATTAACTGCACCATACTGTGAACAATATGGGATAAAAATGAACAAATCAGATATAAGTCAATACTGTTCTGGAAAAAATGAACCTAATCAAGAAAAACTGTTCGTTTTAGGAAAAGCATTAAACGTAAGCGAGTCATGGTTGATGGGATTTGACGTACCGATGGGACGTAACGACTACGAATTTAAAGATGCGATTGGCCCTGATAACCTTTCGTTTAATAATGTTGAGGAATTCAAGAAAGCTTACGATCAAAGTATGTTCAGGAAAAACAGATTAGAATATAAGCTTTTAGAGAACATGAGAAAGCTAAATAATAATGGAAAGAAAAGTCTTTTGAATTATTCTGAAATATTACTTGGAAATCCGAATTTTATAGAATCCAACAATCATTTAGAAGTATTAGCAGCTCATGAACGAACTGACATTAAAGTAACAGATGAAATGAGAAAACACGATAAAGACATCATGATGGATGACTCTGAATGGGAGTGATACAATGACGATTTATGAAGAACTTTTGGAAGAGGCTAATAGTAGCGGACTGATTGTCCGCGAAAAGACTCTTTCCGGTAGTAACGGATTGATCTATAAAAATAGAATTGCAATATCAAACAGGTTGAAAACATCCGCAGAAAAGGCTTGCGTCTTAGCTGAAGAAATCGGACATCACCATACTGCTGTCGGTGATATCTTTGATCTACAAGATATTGAAAATATGAAGCAAGAACAAAAAGGAAGGTTGCACGGGTATAACCGGATGATCGGATTGCGAGGCATCATATCAGCTTTTAATGCTGGTTGCCAGAATAGATATGAAGTTGCAGAACATCTGCATGTCACAGAAGAATATTTGCAAGAAGCTATTGACTGCTACAAAGGAAAATACGGTGAGTATATTACTGTAGATAATTATGTTATTTATTTTATTCCTAATTTAGCAGTTATGGAAATGATATAATCGCTACAGCGTTTATATAGAGTAAAGTGGTGTAAAGGTACAGGAGAAAAGAGGGAAAATGGGATTTACTGATATTTTTAGAATCAAAAGATTTAAAGATGAAATAGTGCATTTGCAACAAGAAAAACAGCAAATGCAATCTGAATTATCAGAAGCGCAAAGTAAGCTACAAGAAATGGGGGCTTATGAATACTACGAAATCAAAGCTAAGACGAATTCACTGAAAAGCAATTATGAGGTAAAAGAAAAACAACTGGAGGACAAATATGTTCAAAAACAAGCTGATTTAGACAGGCTGATTATTGAAAGAACCGATAAAAGTCAAGAAGTTTTAGAGCATTTAACTGAGCTGCGTACAGATGAAGCTAAAATACTCAAGAATATAAAAACTCAAACCAATAAACTTAATCGTTCTAAAGAGTTGGTGAAGGCTATAAACTATACTTTTGAGAACTTTTTTAACTATTCTCCTGAGCAGAATGATATAAAACTACAAAATTATGACTTAGAAGAATTAGAAGAGATAAGCCCATCTGTTATTCTAAAATTGCACTGTATGGATGTTAAGGATTTACGTAAAGCTTATAGACTGAACGATAAACAAATTAACTCCGTTTTAGAAAAGTATGCTGCTCGCTATACGACAAAGGCGAATCAGGCTATTTACAAGCTCATGGTAATAGCATTAAGAGCAGAATTGCAAAATATTTTATACAATTTAAAATTTGAGAAATTGGATAAATCTATAGATGATGTTAAAACTGTCACTCAGAAATATCTAAAGATTGCCGGTGATGGGAACCAAAGTATAGCAGGAACCCTTACTAAATTCATCGGTGAAATAGAGTATCTATTTATTAACGCCGTAAAAATTGAATACAATTATTACGTGAAAAAAGAGCAGGCACGGCAAGAACAATTAGCCCTTAGGGAACAAATGCGTCAAGAAGCTGAAGAACGAAAAGCACTTGAATCGGAACGTAAAAAAATAGAAAAAGAAGAAACCAAATATCAGGCAGAAATTGAAAAACTTAGAGAGCAGATGTCCAATGCAAAAATGGATGAACTGGATAAATTAAATGCACGTATACTAGAACTCCAAACACAACTCTCCGAAGTTGTAGTTAAAAAAGAAGAAATTTCAAACCTTGCAAACGGAAAAGCTGGGAATGTATATATCATTAGCAACCTTGGTTCTTTTGGTGAAAATGTATTTAAGATAGGTATGACAAGAAGGTTAAATCCACAAGATAGGGTGAATGAACTCGGGGACGCTTCTGTACCATTTAAGTTTGATGTGCATAGCTTTATCTTCTCAAATGATGCAGTTGGACTTGAAAGCAAGTTACATAATATTTTAAATGAAAAACGTGTAAATAAAGTTAATATGAGAAAAGAATTCTTCTACACGACTATTGATGAATTAGAGAACTTAGTAACAGAAATCGAACCCACAGCAGAATTTAATAAAACCATGATAGCAGAAGAATTCCGTCAATCTCAATCAAGTGATTCTCTATACACTTCTGATTTCGAGATTGAGGATGATAGTGACGATGAATAATAAAACAAAAAACCGTCCCACTGCTACCAACACCGGGACGGCAATACATATCCGAAGATATGCGATCAAAATCCAAGAATATTGTATCATCTTCGGAAACAGCTTGCAAGCGGAACATTTGTTCATGTGCTGGCTGTTATTTTTGTACCTATTTTTACATAAATTAAATGAGGAGATGATCTAAAATGAGCGCAAGATATGCCTATGGTTACGTCCGTGTATCCACTGATAAGCAAGAAGAACTTTCTCCGGATTCGCAAGAGAAACTATTACGGGAATATGCTGCCAAAAACAATATTATCATTTTGAAGGTTTTCTTTGAGATCGGAATATCCGGTAGAAAAGCTGACAAGCGTCCAGAATTCCAGAAAATGATCGGGCTTGCAAAATCATCCGATCATCCGGTTGATGTGATTCTGGTTTGGAAATTCAGCAGATTCGCAAGAAATCAAGAAGAATCTATCGTATACAAATCCCTGCTGCGGAAGCAAAGCAACGTTGATGTTGTGAGTGTGTCAGAACCTTTGATAGATGGTCCATTCGGCTCTTTAATCGAGAGAATCATTGAATGGATGGATGAATACTACTCTATCCGGCTTTCTGGCGAAGTCCTAAGAGGGATGAAAGAAAAGGCTACAAAAAAAGGATACCAGATGTCCCCACCTTTTGGGTATCGTGCTGTTGGAAACGGAGATCCTTATAAAATTGATCAAGACGAAATGAAGATTGTAGACTTTATCTGTGATGAATTTGATTACCGCAACTCAGATACCACAAAGATAACAAGAAAGCTAAACGATATGGGAGTCCGCACAAGACGAGGGAACCCTTTCGAATCCCGTAGCGTAGAAAGAATCTTGAAAAATCCATTCTATTATGGTCTTGTCGCGTGGAATGGAATAACATTCATGGGAACGCATGAAGTCCATTACTCAAAAGAACGCTTCGAAGCCCGCATGAAAAAGATACAGACTACATACAAGCCACTGAAACGCCGTGATGTATCCTCATGTAAACATTGGTTATCAGGGATTTTAAAATGTGGATACTGCGGGGCCTCTCTCGCCTACAATGGTGCAAACAGGCACTCACCTGGTTTCCAGTGTTATAAGTACAGTAAAGGAATACATACCGAATCCTGTTCGATATCAGAGAAAAAAGTGATCGCTGCACTGGAAGAGTATTTTGAAAAACTTCTTTCCGGTATGGATTTTGAATACTCCTACCACTCTGCTGAGACCGGTGCGAAGATATCAGAACGTGAATCGCTCCTGTCTGAACTTGATAAGATTTCAAACAGAGAGAAACGGATCCGTCTCGCTTATGAGAATGAAGTAGATACTTTGGAAGAATATAAACGGAACAAAGAGCGTCTGCAAAAAGACAGGGAAGATATTTTGATGCAACTGGAAAATCTCAATAAGAATAATGAAGATACGAAAACAAAATCTGACGTGCTCAAGAACGTGCAAACTGTATATGATGTGATTAAAAATGATGCGATCGACTATGGTACCAAAGGCATTTTTATGAGAAGTTTGGTGGAAGATATCGTTTATGACAAGAAAAACGGCAAACTGATCTTCCACCTTTATATCTCGTGAGCCCTCTGTTTATAAGGGTTTACGGATATGTTATAGGTTACTGCAATCAGGGCCGCCAAATTGTGAAATGATCACTTTGGCAATCTGTGGGTTCGTTTGTGTAATCTTTACCGGATATTGCAATCGTTTTTCATAATTCCACATAATCAGCATCCTCCTTCCTGCCATGGCCACGGCTCATTGATCCATTTCCAGTATTCACTGCAGGATGCTGTGGCTGTATCGATCGTCAAAGGTCCGAAATTCATGGCATATTCTTTCATTGCCTGATTGCGCATCCGGCTGTATTTTTCGAAATAAGCCAGTGCATCCGGATCCTGCGGGTGGGTATCCAGATATAATTTCACTTCATCCACCGCGAAACTGACAGCGTTGATATGATTTAACAATTCTGTTCTACATGGACGGTCTGTCATTGATTACATCCCCCTTTTCCATAAAATGGTTTGTTTAAAACAGGGAAGATCGTTCCACATTCTAATCCCTTATGAACATCATAAGTGTCTTCCCATGTCTGCCAGGGAACATATGCCATCGCGAGAGTCATATGTTCCAGCGGATCACGGGGAATGCGGCAGGAACAAGGTGGCGAGACTGCTTCACCACAGGAGGAAGAAGGATTCTGTCGACGCTGCACCGGCATATTGCGATAAGGCTGCTGTTGACAGGTAAACCGTTCGTTTCTGGAATAAGACCGATTATTTTGCATAGTGTGTTCTTTCCTTTCATATAATTACAGTACATAATATGGAAAATCTGCAAAAAGGTGAATTTTGATGACAAATACAACTCTTTCCTGTACAATGGTTCTGATAAATGAAATACGACCAAAAAGGAGTTATGTCATGAGTATTTTAAATGTAGAGCATCTCACACATGGATTTGGAGATCGCGCTATTTTTGCAGATGTATCCTTTCGCCTTCTCAAGGGAGAACATATTGGACTGGTGGGCGCAAACGGAGAAGGAAAATCCACTTTTTTAAATATTGTTACCGGAAAACTGATGCCGGATGAAGGTAAGATTGAATGGGCAAAAAATGTCCGTGTCGGATACCTTGATCAGCACACGGTCTTAGAAAAAGGAATGACGATTCGAGATGTATTAAAGTCCGCATTCTCATATTTGTTTGAACTGGAAGAACGCATGAATGCAATCTGCGATTCCCTGGGAGAGGCCTCTCCGGAAGAAATGGATACGATGATGGAGGAGTTGGGAACCATTCAGGACACCCTGACTCTGCACGATTTTTATATTATCGATGCCAAAGTTGAAGAAGTTGCAAAAGCACTTGGACTTCTGGATATCGGTCTCGAAAGAGACGTGACCGATTTAAGCGGCGGACAGCGCACCAAAGTCCTTCTGGCAAAATTACTGCTTGAAAAGCCCGATATTTTGCTTTTGGATGAGCCGACCAACTATCTGGACGAAGAACATATCGCATGGCTGAAGCGGTATCTCATCGACTATGAAAATGCATTTATTTTGATTTCCCATGATATCCCATTCTTAAACGATGTGATCAATATTATCTACCATATGGAAAATCAGGAACTGAACCGCTATGTAGGAGATTATCATCATTTTGAAGAAGTATATGCCGTTAAAAAAGCACAGTTAGAGGCAGCCTACAGAAGGCAGCAACAAGAAATCAGCGAATTAAAAGACTTTGTAGCAAGAAATAAAGCGCGTGTTTCTACGAGAAATATGGCAATGTCCAGACAAAAGAAACTGGACAAGATGGACGTGATCGAGCTTGCAGCAGAACGTCCGAAGCCGGAATTCAAATTCCGATACGGAAGAACTCCGGGAAGATATATTTTTGAGACAAAAGATCTTGTGATCGGATACGATGAACCATTGTCAAAACCACTGTCTCTTTCTATGGAAAGAGGGCAGAAAATTGCTCTGGTCGGCGCCAACGGAATCGGAAAGACGACATTGTTGAAAAGTATTCTCGGGCTGATTCCTGCGATTTCCGGCACCTGTGAACTGGGAGAAAATTTGCAGATTGGATATTTTGAACAGGAAGTCAAAGGAGATAATCGAACAACCTGTATTGAAGAAATCTGGCAGGAATTTCCTTCATTCACACAATATGAAGTACGTTCTGCTCTGGCAAAATGCGGACTTACAACAAAACACATTGAAAGCCAGGTTCGCGTCTTAAGCGGAGGAGAGCAGGCAAAAGTAAGACTCTGTAAACTGGTGAATCGCGATACCAATATCCTGCTTTTGGACGAGCCGACAAACCATCTGGATGTGGATGCAAAAGATTCCTTGAAAAAAGCACTGCTTGATTATCGTGGAAGTGTGCTTTTAATCTGCCATGAACCGGAATTTTACCAGGATGTCGTACACGCAGTATGGGATTGCAGCAAGTGGACAACAAAACAGATTTAAAAAGAAAAGGACTTGATCTTCATTGAATTTCAAGTCCTTTTCCAGATTTATCTAATCAAATCCGCAAATTCTTTCTCAAACTCCTTCCACTCTGCATCTGAAAGGTGATGCACAAAGTCTTCCTCTTTCCACTCCTCTCCAACACCAAAATAGGCATGATCGGAGCACTGATATCCTACTTTTCTTGCCATTGCAACTGCGAACAACCGATAGGCATCGCCCTGTGCTGTAATCACATTACCATCTTCCACAACTGGTTGATACCGTATATTCTCCATATCGATAAATGGCAGTCTTTCGTTCATTTCCAGATACATGGAATTGGTGAATTTCTTATCTTTCAGAAGTCCTGCTTTTGCCAAATAAATCGGTCCTGCACAGATTGCTCCGATTGGAAAAGTTTCATTTCCTTCCAAGCCCCTCAAAAATTCCATTAACTTTTCATCCCGAATTGATTGCCTGATATCACTGCATCCCGGTAAAATCAGACAATCATATTCTTCCACACAGAACTCTTCATACGTAATATCTGGAAGGATCGCAAATCCTTCTTCGGACCTGACCGGATTTTTATCCCCGGAAACCACAACTGTCCTGGTGTCAAATCCCCAGCGGAACAGTGAACTCAAATTTCCAATTTCCTGAAAACTAAATTCCGGATATACAACAAGTGCTATTTTCTGATTCATCTTTTCTCCTTTCAAATCTCTCAATTCTTTTACCTTTGCGCTTGATTATACTGAAAAAACTCCGTTTTTCAAGATTTTTCAGAAAATAATATCTGCAGTAATTCCTGATGCGGATTTTCTGAATCCGCCTGAAACACATCCACACAATTCAATGCCGCTCCCCCGTCAAAAAAGGCCGGAAATAAAAATCCACATTCCGGTTTTCCCGGTTCATAATCTCCTGTAACCGGAGAGATCACGCAGATCAGATACTCAAACATCTGCTCAGATTCTCCCAGTCGTTCCTTATCCTTCGCCTTTGCAGGAATATCATACCGATCATGAAACAAATACACAGCATACTCCTGTTCTGTCTGATACACTTCTGTCACTTTCTCGTAAAACACATCCAACAGTGCATCGTTTTTTAACCCACAGTCCCAGATTCCCATTAGCAGCTGACGCATACCTCCCTGTTCAGATTCTGGAAATACATAGCGTTTCAGATTCTGATTGGTCTGTGCAAATGGAACCGTTTTCGCAAGCTCCAGATTTTTTTCACGTTCTGCAGGAGATAGTTTCAGAAAATTCACGTTAAATGTTCCGTCAATAAAACCTTCTGCGTCTGCATAGCATCCTGCGATTCTGGTCATGGACGTTCTTTTTACCGTCATGCGTCTTGTCAGGGCAAGTATCTCTTCACGATTGATGTTCATTCTTTTTTCCACCTTCCTATCGTCCCATTCCGGCAACAATCTTCTCCACTACCTCCAGACACAGATCTGCTGCCGCATCCATTGTCTCCTGAAATTCTTCAAAACCGCCTTCAATTCCGTCACTCACACATTTTATCAACATGCATGGCACCTGATTTCGATTAGAGGTAAGTACGATTCCCGCAGCCTCCATTTCACAGATATCCGCACCAAACATTTCATGCACTCTTATTTTCTGCTCGGGCTCTGCAATAAATTTGTCTCCCGAAGCACAGACTACAGGCACTAATTCCGGATGAATCTTTCTGGCTGTATCACTTAACACTTTCGTCGTTGGAAGAAAGATATCGGGATACTGCGAATATCGTCCCACTTCTGTGTGGTCTGCCGCACTTGTGTCAAAATCATAGTGAACAACTTTCTCCACAATACAGACTTTTGTTTTGGACATCTCTTCCGTAAGACCACCCACTACACCAAAATTAATCACGATATCTACGTGATATTCACTGATCAGAAACTGCGTTCCGGATGCTGCCGCAATTTCTCCCGGTCCACAATTCACAATGACCATCCGATATTGGTCCGTCTCATATTCCAGCACCTGGTACCCTGCTGTTTCTTTTCTCTTAACCAGTTTTGCTCCATAACGCTTCAGTACTGACTGTATCTCAACAGCAACGATCATGCCGATTGTTTTCATAGACTCTCTCCCTCATAAATGACTTCTGTAATTCCATTATAACTTCTGCACATTCACGCAGATCTCCAGTACATTCTCTCTGTAATCCGCTGTGATGGTTCCGCCCATTTTCTCCATCAGTGCCTTTGCAATAGACAATCCAAGGCCTGTTGATTTTCTGGCCGTATTCACGGTATAAAAACGATCAAATAATCGTTCTGCCTGTACTTCTGACAAACCTGATGCATGGTTGGAAATCCGAATCTCACCGTCTTCCGACAATACAATTTTCAAATCGCCGTCACTGTACTTCACCGCATTACTGAGAATATTGCCAAGAACACGGGACAGAGCATTTTCATTTACTCTCCCCGTGATCTGTTGATCCGAAATCGAAATCTCCGGAACAATATGATTCTGCTTTAAAACGGAGTAATACGCGGATATGCTGCTTTCCAAAATCCCGTTTAACGTTAAGACTTGAAGCGTCATCTCTTCCGCTTCTGATATCACAATTGTATAACGAAATAATTCTTCCGTCAATTGTTTGAGTGCCTGTGCCCTGTTTTCAATCGCATCCAGATAACGCTTTATATGCTCCGGACACTCTTCTTTTTTGAGTAAGTTCAAATAACCATAAATCGCAGTCAATGGCGTCCGCAGATCATGAGAGATATTGGTAACCGCTTCTTTTAGTTCCAGGTTTCCCTGTTCATAGCAGCGTCTTTTCTCATAAAATGTTTCCAACTGCAGATTGATTGTAGAAGCCAGCGCACACATCTCCCTGTCACGGCTGGAAATCTGGATTATGGTGTTTGTATTGGTCTTCAATAATTTCTGAAAATCTTTCCTGATTTCTTTTGCTGATTTTCGCAACAGATACACCTTGATCTGCAGCACAATATTATACAAAACCAGAATTCCTGCTCCACACCATACTCCAACTTCCATTTCCACTCACTTCTCCTATTTGATATCCTTCCGATTAAATAGATACAATCCTGCCAGGCTCGTTCCGAAAATGATCAAAATCGAATATCCCATCATTCTTCCGAGATTCAGAACTCCCTGATTAAAAATCTGTACGGCCTGCCCTGCCGGCAGAAAATCCAGGATATTTTGATAAACTGTACGGCTTATTCCCGTCAGATAAGCAGGATTTTTTACTGTTTCCATAACGGTTTCTCTATTTACGATTACCGCCTGTGTGATCATCTCCGGCTGAGACAATTTCGAAAAAACAATCCCCGCAAACACCATCATAAAAACCGCCGCCAGAATGCAGACTACCGCAGAGGTTGTCTTACTGGAGCTTAGCATGGAGATCATATGAAAGATCGAAACATAAGAAAGCACCAGCAAAATTCCTGCCACACAATTCTGCAGCATTGTCAAAGCCGGCATCTCTATCACGCCGAACATGGGAATACCTGCCGCAAACCCTGCCGTATAAGCCAACAACACGCTGCACGTCCCAACCAGAAAGCTGATCCACAGATTCGATCCATATACTGCATTTCTTGAAGAACCGCTGATCAGTTTATTTCTCAATGTTCCATCGTGATATTCTGTTCCAACATATAAACTGACAAATACCGAAAGCAAAACTCCCATCACCAGCAAAAAATGAAATAGAAATGGATCCAGCAGATAATTTGCCCCACTTTCTTTCATCTGCATATATTGCGAAAACATCAGGCAGACACTATAGATGGGAGGAATGATAACACAGGCATATGCGCCCTTATTTTTGCGAAGCCGATAGAGTCCCGCACGAAATAATTTATTCATGCTTGCCACCTCCCACTAAGTTGAGATAATAGCTTTCCAGACTTTCCTCGTATTCCTGCACGGAAAACATCCTGCAATTCTGTTCTGCCAACTCCAACGCAACATCGGAAACTACCAGTTCCCCATAAACATTTGCCTGCGTATCTGACAAGATCTCATATTCAAGACCTCTTTTATCCAGAATATGAGCGAGTACAGCAGTATCCGTCACTTGCAGTTTCACACACTTCCTACAGGTATTTTCCAGCTCTTCTGCCGTAATCTCTTTCACTATAGTTCCCTTGTCAATAAATCCATAATGAGTAGCAAGTCTTGACAATTCATCCAAAATATGACTTGAAATCAGCACCGTGATCTGTCTTTCCCTGTTCAGCTTTAATATCAGTTCTCTCATCTCTACGATCCCCTGTGGATCCAGACCATTGGTTGGCTCATCCAACACAAGCAGATCTGGTTTTCCTGCCAGCGCAATCGCAATTCCCAGTCTCTGACGCATCCCGAGAGAAAAATCTTTTGCCTTTTTCTTCCCTGCATCTTCCAGCCCCACCAGTTTCAAAATCTGAGGGATTCCTTCAAAAGACGGCAAGCCCAAAACATAATACTGCTCTTTCATGTTTTCTTCCGCCGTCATATCCAGATAAATCGACGGTGTCTCCACAACTGCGCCGATTCTTCTCTGCGCTTCCAAAATTTTCTTGTCCGTATTTTCGCTTCCATATAACCTGTAACTTCCGGATGTCGGTCTTTGCAGTCCGCAGATCAGACGGATCAATGTGGTTTTTCCCTACAGTGTCAACAATATTTAAAAAAAATATCAAGAACTAAATTTAGTTAATAAACTGTATTTCCTTCACATGCTTCTTTTTCTACGCAAACATCATATACAGCCAATACCATTTTTATACGATTTTTCATAGCACGCTTATATCTATGTAGTAATAAAGCCAAACATATTGCATAAATAAGCAACAGCGTCACTGATATTGTCGAAACAGTACCCACTATAAAATTTGTGATTATTTCACTTATAATTAGCATACCAAATACCATTACAAGTATTCCCGCCAAACCAGTTACTTCCCTCAAGCGTTCAGTTTTCTGATTTTGACTACGAATTTGTATATAATATACGCAATGTGCATAAAAGGCGACACATTCATCTTCTGTAAATTCATCACTTTTCTTTTGGCACTCTTCTTGCTTAAAATATTGCAAAGCTTTTTTTCTGTAAATTTCATACTTTTTTATATTTTCAACTACTCTAAAATCCTTTAAGCATTCTGACATCAACTTTGTTTCCCACTTCAACCACTTATAAAATATTAGACATTCTATTTCACTCATTAATAATCCTAATACAAATGAAAGAGCAAGCATAACAATTGCAACGATCAAAGTATATTCCATAAATACATCTGCCAACTCATTAATGAAAGATTTTTCTAAATTAAAGTAAAAACCTACTCCTAAACCAACTAGAAAAAGAAACCCGCCAATAATTAAATTAAAAAAATCAAACACACTGAATTTATCAACCAAACCATCCATTTTTTTCTCCTTGATATTTTCTCCTGTAGTTCTCTGAATTCTATATTCTTTATTGCAATACCAGAATAATTCGATTCCTATTCATTCCCATTATTTTTTTCTCGATTAATCTCCTCTGTTCCCCCGGCAACCTTCTTAATTTCTTCAATCGCCATTCCATTCATTAGAGGATTCTTAATAATAGTTAATTTCTCCCGTTCAATTCCCTCCTCGCTTCCTCGCTGTTTTATTTTCGAAGAAATATAGTTCATATCTGGTCTCTTTAATTTATAGTATTTTGAATACTTCTCAGATATTGATATTATACTACTACTTACTTGCACTATCTACTGGGACTTTTTTTATTCTCTGAATAAATGCCTGCATGTTTCATGAGACTTTCACGTTCATTTAGCCATTTCTTAATCTCCTCAATCTCTTCTTTAAAATTACAACTTTCATTTTTACATTCCTCTTTGTAATCATTAAAAATCCCTTCCAATTCATTCTGGATTTCCTGCCTTTCCAGATTTTCATAATCTTCTAATTTATGAGCCGAATCATAGTATTCCAACTCTTCTAGCAGGCCTTCTACATAATCTATCATAGTCATATTGCAGAGATAAGAAAGAAATGATGATGTTCCATAGTCAATGCTGAACCAGCAGCGTTGAAACCATTGTTCTGCATACATACGTTCATCAGATCCATTGGACCGCTCTCCTATGATTAAATCATTTATAAAATTCTCTAGCAGTTCACCTACAGTCAATCCTGCTGAACCTGCCTTACAGCATAGACTTCTTAAATCTGCTTTAGAAAGTTCTATTGGAATACTATAGGTTCTGCTTTTCTTATAGAGTTTTTTTACTTCTTCCGGCTCACAATATATTAAATCTGTTCCTGAATAAAGAACCTTTTTCAATTCTGAAAAAGGTCTCTGCATCCATAAATATTTTCCCGTTTCATCTCTTTTAAAACAGCGACCATTTTCTATTTCATACTCTCGCATATCATGCCGGATTATCTCCTGCGTTTCTTCTGGAAGCAGACTTACAGGAACAGATTCATCCGTTACAGCAAGGGCTCTTTTACTATCCATCTTCTGATCCTCCTATGTTTCATATTACAGGTGAATATACTTTAGTTACAAAAAAGCATACCCGCTTAGCAGATATGCTTTCTTTTTATTCCTATTTAGAAAAAATATGATTTATTGTTTTTTTGCCTTTTCGATTTCCTCTTCTGTTACTCCAGCAATTTTCTTTATTTCTTCCATCGACAGACCATTTGATAGAAGATTTTTAATAATAGTCAATTTCCCTTGCTCAATTCCCTGCTGTTTTAATTTTTCTAATGCAGTACACATACTGTCAACCTCCTTATTATTTCCCATTTCCATAATCTCTTTGGACCCTGTCATCTTGCCTATTACTAAAAGCATTTCTGGACTCAGTTTCTCATGTTCATACTTTTGTCGAATTTCATCAATGCTTCCGGAAAAAGTTTTTCTTGTAATATCAAAAACAACTTCTATATCTCTATTATTAAAAAAATATTTTCCTGAATCCCGTACTTCCAACAAGTTCATTCTATAGTCTGAAAAAACAGTTTCAATTTCTGGAGGCATCTCAACTACCATATCCTTCAGACAATAAGGTCCGTCCCAAGCATTTTCCCCGTAATAAATCGTCAGACTGATAATCGGGTGCAGCCGATCCTCCTTTTTCATTTTACTCAAAAACTCTGCTTTTGTTTTCAGGCTTCCATCCTTTTTACGGCTACGGGTGATCTCTCTGTATTCCTTCAAATATCCCAAGGAATCATAGATCATTGCTCGAAGCGGCATCGCATAATGGACTTCTTCCTGATTTTCTATTCCCATAACGACAAATTCCACTCCATAAGCCATCTTTTTCACAACATCTCTGGTTCTTGTTAAGGTTTCCTTATAGTCTTTCATTTCGATTGTACCAGAAACATCAGTATCCATTTCTGATAGCTTCTCCGGACGTATTACTTCTTTTCCTTTGAAAATAACAGTGTTAAATAAATCTGCAAATCGTTCATTTTGCCGCCAGAACTCTTTAAAGATTACGTCTGTTTTTGTATTTTCTATCATGATCTTCCTCTATCTTTCTCTAATCTCATTATAACAAATCTCTTCTAAACTGCAACTCGTTTTCTCTTCCATTGTCTTCTGGCTTATTACTCATTTCTCTAAAAGAAATGTTCTATACCGTCACCTTGTTCTCAGCCCCTTCAATATAAATATCCTGAAAGGCCCATTTTACTTCTATCCTATCAGCGGAATATATGTAAATAGTATCTATCATACAATCCACAATTTCTGAATCCAGTTGCTCTACTTCTCCAAAACTCCTTATTTTTCTTAGATGCTTATCCTTTTGCAAACTTTCGATGTCCTCTTCTTTTTCAGTCTGTTTCTCCATTTCTTCCTTACATTCTGCATAATAAGTAATTTTAGATGACAATTTTTTTGCCTTTTCCTGATAGTGTTCTTTTGTAATCCTTCCTTCCGCATATTCCTCATAGATAAGGAATCTTTTCTTTTTTAATTCTTTCATTTTATTTTCAAGAAGTTCTATTTCCTGTTTAGAATTGTTTAGGTGAATACTTTTTCTTTTTTCTTCTAATACGCTCCAAAAGTCGGAAATCAGTCGAATTTGATAATTTACCATCTTTAGAATGACCTGCTTCAATTCTTCCTCCTGTATCCCACCTTTCATACAGCCATATTTATCAGAAACTGACTGTGTCAGACAACTGATCCTCCTGCTCTTTGGCCCAATTCTGATACGCATCTTATTTCCACAGCATCCACATCGTATTTTTTTATCAAAAATACTCCTTTCAGTTTTTTGAGGTACTTTTTTTCTACGAGGCATATTTCCTTTCAATAAAAGGGCTGCTTGTTCAAAAATATCCTTTGAAATAATGGCCTCATGCTGATTTTCACACTCAATTCTTTCTTCCGGCGGTATCGTTTTTGATTTCTTAGTAGAGATGACACTTACTTCTGTCCTGTGATTCACAATAGTTCCTATATAAGATTTTTCTTTTAGGATTGATTTAACTGTAGTATAATACCAAATATTATTACCTTTTCTAGCAACCTTATAACCCTTCCTCCCCAAATAGGTAGCTGGCGTGTCAACTTGTTCGTCATTTAAAATCTTAGCAATAGCCCCCAAGCTTTTTCCCTGTGTAAACAAAGTAAAAATCTGTGTTACAATCTCTGCTGTTTCAGGATCAATCACCAGTTTAGAATGTCCCCCCTCCTTGAAAGCATACCCATAGATCGGAATGTTGCCCATAAATTCCCCTTGTTCTGCTGTTTTTCTTTTTTGCAGTTTAATATTTTTGGAACACATTTCAGGATATAAACCATTGATCAGATTCTTGAATTTAATTTCCAAATCATTCTGGTTTTGTACCGGAATTTTTGTATCAAAATGATCATTCAAAGCAACTAGACGAACCCCTAAAAACGGAAATACCTTTTCTATATATTCCTGTGTTTCAATCGTATTTCTTCCCAGACGAGATAAATCTTTTACCAGAATAACTTGTATCTTCCCTTCTCTGGCTCTTTTCAACATTCTCTGAAAACCTGGCCGGTCATAGTTTGTTCCGCTGTATCCATCGTCAACAAATTCTTCAATAATCATTCCAGAAAATTCAGGATTTCTTTGAATATACTCCCTCAATAAAATTCTCTGATTTTTTATACTATTACTTTCCCCTTGTTCCCCGTCTTCATCAGAAAGGCGTAAGTATATTGCAATGTACTCATCTTTCCTTTTCATGGCCTACCTCTTCCTCCAGCAGTGCATTTTCAAAAATATCCGCAAACCAGAATTGAATTTCTATTTCTGTTTTGGAGTAGATATAGATTCCCTCAATGAAGTTTTCTACCATTCCTTTTGTAATTTCTTTTAACTTTGTATGTTGTAGTAATTGGCGGCTCCATTCTATTCTTACCCTTAAGCGGTCCAAGGTATCTTCTTTATATTTTTGAAACGCAATAAGCTCTCTTTGACTATCCCGTTCCGCATTTTCATAGATATTTTTTACTTCCTGATAAGAGTCCTTATCCAAAATTCCTAGAGCATAGTTTTCAAAAGCTGTTTTTTTCTTTTTGCCGTATTGATGATATTTGTCCAATAATCTTTTTAGCTTTTCTTCTAATTCCCCTTTTAGTTTCTGATAAAACTCCTCGCCGTACTTCTGAGTACTTTTTTCTGCCAGACGTATCTGGTACAAAAATGCTTCCTTGACCGCTTTTAATATGGCATCCTCTCTGAGATAAGAAAGAGAACATCCATGATATTCATTTTGTGTATTAGGACACTTATAGATTAAATTCGCTTTTTCTACACTCCCAGTATTGGCTCTACGTAATTTTCTCCCGCATTTAGCACAATATATCTTCCCTAAAAACGGACCATTAGACGCTTTTACTTTATCAGGATTTTTCTTCCATTGTTCTTCTAATAATAACCACCTTTCTTTCATTTGGGTCTGTGCCATATCATATAAAGATTTTTCAATGAGGGGTTCCATTACATCAAAAACAATTTCCCAGTTTTCTTTAGGAATCAGCTCTAAAGGAATATTTTTACATAATGCCTGTCTGGTTTTTCCGTAAGCAAGCGCACCAATACATACTGGATTCTTCAATATCCCCATAACGGTACTTTGTAACCATATCGTTTTCTTTTTCCGTTCTTCATTCTCTTTTAGATTCTTATAGCTTTCAGCTGGTGTAGGAATATGTAAATAATTTAAAATTCTTGCAATCTCATATGTGCTTTTTCCTTCAATAACATAAAGTGAAAAAATCTTACGTACCATATCCCCCTCCGGTGCATATGGTACAAGTTTTTTGGAAGATTCTTCAGATCGCCGGTATCCATAAGGCGGCCGGTTCCCCCAAAATTCCCTCTTTTCTCTGGATACCTTATGTGCTTGGATCAACTGTCTGGAAACGATCTTAGCATAATAATCATTCATAAAATGCTTTAGGATCTGGAATACCCTGTCTTTTTGACAGGCCGGATTCTCGCTGTCATATTCATCTAAAATAGAAATGAAACGTATTCCCAGTTTCGGGAACACTTCATCAATTAGTTCCACAGCTTCAATAGCATCTCGTCCAAACCTTGAAAAATCCTTTACGACGATACAGTTTATTTTGCCTGACCGTACAAGATCCATCAGCTGATCAAACCCTTCTCTTACAAAAGTAGTTCCGCTAATTCCATTGTCACTGATTTCATATAACAATTCCATTTCCGGTCTTTTTTTAATATATCCCTTACAGATCTCCTGCTGCACATTTAAAGTATCCTCTCTTCCATGACCTCCATTTTTAATAGAAACCCTTGTGTAGGAAGCAGCACGATACTTTGGCAGCCATTCTATCTCTTGTACTCGATTTTTCTTCTTTCTGCTGACTCTAGACACTTTCTGCTCCCTCCCTTTTTCCTAAAAAAGATTTTGTAACAGGGTTGGGAGAAATTCTATCCACAGCCTCGATCAGACTAACCGCTGCTTCATATTCATCTTGAAACCAAAACACAATTTCTATCTCTTTTTTACTATGAATATAAATATCTTTTATCAGCATAACCAGCATCTTTCTGTCTACTTGTCTGCAATCCTGATATTTCATAAATTCTTCTAACCATTGCTGCTTCTCTTTTATTTCAGAAATCAGCCTTTTAATCTCTTCTTTTTGCTGTATAACAGCATCCTGTATCTGTTGACTCTGTCTGTCATATTCTGCTTTGTATTCCAGATATTCTTCCTTTGTTATGATATTATCCGTATAACTAATATACAGCTTTGCTTTGATCTGCATCAGTCTTTTATACTCTGCATCCAGCTTTTCCACCTTTTGATTTGCTTTTGAAACAGTCTCCTCCGGAAGCGAAAGCTGACCGATATATTTCATCACCTCCTGCATCTCTGCCAGTAAGGAAATTTGATATAAAACTGCCTTTTCTACTACATCTTTCAATTTCTCAGCATTAATTCTATGAGGTGCACAGCCTTCTCTTGCTTGATAGGTAGAGCATACATAATAAAAATGCTCTTTGTCTGGCGATGTAATAATCATATTTTCTTTACACCCCGCACATCGTACCAATCCTGATAAAGAAAACATTCTCTTTTTGGGAGATTTCCTCATATCTCTGTTAATCAAATGCTGGACAACTTCAAATGTATGCTTGTCTATTAACGCTTCGTGTGCGTTCTCAAAGTAAACCCATTCTTCTTTTGGTTTATGTATCACAGTTTTTACTTTATGATTCGGTGTTGTTCTTTTTCCCTGTGCTAAAGTTCCTGTATAAATAATATTCGTTAGGATACGTTTTACCATAACCGATGACCATACACATTTTGCCTTTGTCTGAAAACCAGTATTAAATTTTGACCCTGTTGATTTTTTATACTCTAAAGGAGTCAGGATACCTAAGCATTCCAATTTCTCGGCAATATCTGATCTGTTATAGCCTTCTAACGACCACTTAAAAATATCCTTTACAATTTCTCCCGCATAAGGATCTGGAATCAGCTGGTTTTTATTTTCAGGATTCTTCATATATCCATATACAGTGAACGGGGATACACACTCCCCATTTCTCATTTTTGCTAACAGATTCGCACGCACACTTCTTGATGTGTCCGCCGGGTATATATCATTGATAAGACTTTTCATCCGTACTGCCAGGATCTGCTCCTGTGCTTCTGCACTATCATATCCGTCATTAATTGCAATGAACCGGATTCCCATCTGAGGAAAAATGCGTTCTACATACCGTAAGACACCGGAAAAATCTCTGCCCAAACGAGATAGATCCTTCACAATCACACAATCTATCTCGCCTTTTTCCAACATCTGCATCATAGCCTGAAAGCCTGGCCGGTCAAAATTTGTACCACTATACCCATCATCAATAAATTCTTTTACAAGGGAAAATTCTTCATGACATTTGAGATACTCATGAATCAAAGTTCTTTGATTAGATATGCTGTTGCTCTCTGCTTTGTCTCCATCTTCTGCGGATAAACGGAGATAAATCGCAACACGTAAGATTTTGTCTAATTGATTTTTCATATGCTATTTACTCCAATCTTCAAAATTAGTCAGCACTATTTGAGGATTGAAGCCTAGCTGCTTTGTCCTGACATCATCCTACCATACCCTTCATCTTTTGTCTATATGTAAATTTCATGCTGACTTTTCTCGCATTTTTTATCCTATATAGCCGACAAAATTGTTTTCAAAGCATCTTCTATGGTCCGTTCTGTTGCCGCATAACTCATTTTCACCAAAACATTTCCACTTTTGATGAAATAAGGATTTTGTCCGGCATCTAAACGTTCTCTGATTCTTGCTTTTTTACTTTTTCCTTTGTCAATCACAATGTCCTTAATATCAGGAATCTCCTCGATATCAATATCTTCAAAAGTCTGTTCCCTCATTTTCAAAAGTTCTTTTCTGGATACCATTTTCACACCTCACATATTTTTCTCCTGTATCAAAACAGGGCTATGTGGGAAAAATTTTTCCACATAGCCCTGTTTTGATAAAATGAAGTAACAGAATGAATTTATGATCTTCTTTTCAATTTTTCCAATAATCTACTTTTATCTTTTTCTAAATCTCTAATTTTCGTCTTAATAATAGATATTTCTGAAGATAAACCAACTTTATACCTGATTTCCAGTATTACTTTCTTTTTTTGAAAAGCTGACACTCCTAATTCTACATAAACTACTTGTTTTAGTTTATTTACACAAAGCGTAATATCAGGAAAAATCGGTTCTAAGATTAAAGTAATCCAGTCCGTTAATCTCTGGATATTTTGAAATGGCACTTTACATATATCTTTCAAAAACTCCTCCATTTGTTCCTTACTCATAATACATTGACATGCATCTACACCTAAATGTAAATACAGCGAACGTCCATCTAATATATCCCATGCTATATCCATTATACCAGAATTACCTATTCCCAAAACTGTTCCTACATCCCCTATAGTTAAACCGCTTTCGTTTGTAGAACAAAGACGTTCTAATTTAACTCTGCATCCTATTGGAAACTGTTCCTTTAACAGCTTACCAACTTCTATATTTTGTTGCTTATATGTATAGGGATTACCGAAGTTAATGATCTTCTCTATGAAATTTTTTTCTAAAATTCCCTGATTGATAGAGTCCATTCGTATATGATATTTATATAATGTGTCAAAAAAACGAATCATCTTTTTTATATCTTGAGTGACCATACTTATATCATAAGTCACAATTCCATCAATATATTGTTTTCTAAATAACTCCTCCAATTTATTCAGACCATATTCTTCTGCGGCTTCTCCATTGGCCGAGACCTCTATAATGATCACAGGTATGTATTTTTTCTGCATACAATATAGTAATGTTTTTTCTCTCCATAAAATCATAGATTTATCCGTTTCTTCAATATAATTATCTCGTAGATAAATAGCTACATTCATCATAAACCTCCTTAATTAGTTTTTTGCGTATGTTACACAGAAAAAATCCATGTATTTTTCATTTACTCTCCTCCGCATACGCCGGGATATGTAGGACCGATCTGGCTGATCTGCCTCACACCCCGCAGCTCCCTTCCATACCACGACATGTCCCGGACGCTACCCCGGTTACTGTATTCTTCAGTAAAGGTATCATTATCATCTATGCTTTCAGACTGATTGCCAACACAGCCTATGTAAAAATGCTGCTCCTACTTTTCGCTTCTTCTATTACGATTCCTTGCTTTTATCTGCTTTATCGCTGCCTTTCTATGTAAACATACAGACAAGTATATCTTCGCAAAGCTCTGTTTCCCATCACGATATTCGTGTCATAGATGTTTTGTGTCCTTAAAGATATATTTTATATGTCAAAAATGACATATGATTTTCAAAAAAATATCACCATACCGATATTTTATTTTCAAAGTACATCGAAGCCATACAGGCTCGTAAAAATATATTCTTTAAGAATATATTTTTACCAACTAATATGTAATACAAACAACTATTTATCATCTTGATTTTGGGCTTTTTTTATTTCAGGTCTTGTTTATCAAATTTTTAACTACTGTCTAACTTTAACAAATACTCAATGTAATTCTCTATTTTGTTTCAATCATGCTATTTTCCACTATAATACGCCTGATAGAATATTAAGGAGAATGGAGGAGCAAAACTCCTCCTATGTACAGAAAAATTAATCCTTCCTTTGAGCTGATATAGGCTCATTAAAACGCATTTATAAAAAATGCGTTTTAATCAACCAATATCTTACACTCGTAGTTGTTTTAATGTTTTATGAAGATCATATACTGTTTGTATTATGATCTTTGTTTCTATTTCATTACACTGTTCCAAAATACCTACTATTTCTTCAGCGTGTACTGTGATATCGCTTACCTTTCGATTTTCTTCTATCAATGCGTTTGCATTCACAGAAAAAATTTCTCTTGCTTTAAGCAAAACTTTTAAACTTATATTAGATGTTCCTGCCTCAATTCTATAAATATGGTTAGCAGAAACATCTAATAATTCCGCTAATTCATCTTGAGAATAATTATGTTTTAATCGGAGATTACGTATGTTGTTTCCAATTACATTAAAGTTATCTTTTTTCATATGTACCTCCCATATCATTTGTATTCATTATAAGTTTCTAAACCCAATATAACCACTGTTCCTGATGAAAATAATTTTTCCTATCACAAAAATCCATATAAGTCTTTCCCTCAATTTGTTTTCTATTGCACAAAAAAAGGAAACTACTTTGCGCCTTGTAGTTTCCTTTAATTTCATGTCCTTTTTTTAGAATCAACTTTTTAGTTATAAGTATTTTTTCAGCAATTCTACTTTATCCAATCTTTCCCATGGCAAATCTAAATCATCACGCCCAAAATGTCCATATGCAGCTGTCTGTTTATAAATTGGCCGACGCAAGTCTAACATTTTAATGATTCCAGCAGGTCTCAAATCAAAATTATCTTTAATTATCTCTACTAATGTTTCATTATTCAACTTTCCTGTTCCAAAGGTTTCTACACATATTGATGTAGGATATGCGACTCCAATTGCATAAGATAGCTGAATTTCACATTTATCTGCTAAACCAGCCGCTACAATATTCTTTGCGACATATCTTGCTGCATAAGCTGACGAGCGATCAACCTTTGTACAGTCTTTCCCAGAAAACGCTCCTCCTCCATGTCTCCCATAACCTCCATAAGTATCCACTATGATTTTTCTTCCAGTCAAACCGCTATCTCCATGAGGGCCTCCAATTACAAACCTTCCCGTAGGATTAATAAGAAACCTTGTTCCTTGATCAACCATTGCTTTAGGAATAATCGGTTCAAACACATATTTCTTTATATCTGCATATATTTGTTCTTGACTCACTTCTGGATCATGTTGAGTGGAACACACAATTGTATCAAGCCGTATTGGCGTTCCATCTTTATTATACTCTACAGTTACCTGTGTCTTTCCATCAGGTCTTAAATACTTTAAAGTTCCATTTTTTCTAACCTTAGATAATTGACGTGCTAATTTATGTGCTAAAGAAATAGCATATGGCATATATTCTTCCGTTTCATTAGATGCATACCCAAACATCATTCCTTGATCTCCGGCACCAATGGCAGCAAGATCATCTTCTGGCATTTCACCCTCCTTTGCTTCTAATGCTTTATTTACGCCTCTTGCAATATCCTGTGATTGCTCATCTATACATGTAATCACACTACATGTATCCGCATCAAATCCATACTCTCCGTTTGTATAACCAATATCTCTAATAGTATTTCGTACAATTTGAGGAATATCAACATAGGCTTTTGTTGTAATTTCCCCCATTACAAGTACTAAACCTGTAGTGGTAGATGTTTCACATGCAACTCTACTCATAGGATCTTGGGCAATTAATGCATCTAATATCGCATCTGATATAGCATCGCACATTTTATCAGGATGTCCTTCTGTTACTGACTCTGATGTAAAAAATCTTCTTTCCATTTTCTTTTCCTCTCATATTAATGTTTAAAACACAACAATATGTTACATTTTCTACAATTCATTCATGAAACCCAAATTTCTTTTTATCAAAACATTTCTTAAATTCTCTATAAAGTTTTATATTATATCTATTACATGATGTTGGGGTCAAAAGCCCTGCTATAGTACCTTGAAAATTTTACACAAATTCTTCAACTTCCCCCAGATGTGGTATACTGTATATATCAATCAAAGGTGGTGGAAGTGTATGGCATTCAGAACAAATTCGTATCAACAATTATCTTTTGCTGACAGTTTCGAAGGGCTTACGTTTCGTGAGCAGAAAGCATTGGAACATTCATGGGCAAAGGTTTTTGCAGAAGATATTTTTCCTGCAATCAATGAAGAACCTTTCCGTGTTCTGTATTCCTCGAACGCTTCAAGACCAAATACACCCGTAAATGTGTGTATTGGTGCTCTCATCATCAAAGAACTCTTTGGAATCTCAGATGATGAAGTTGTCGAAAACCTTATGCTGGATCCCCGTTATCAGTATGCCCTTCATACATCAAGCTTTGAGGAACAGCCATTGAGCGACAAAACTCTCACCCGTTTTCGTAAACGCTGTTATGATTATGAATCTATTCACGGTATCGATCTGCTCCACGAATGCATGACAGGACTTGGAACGAATATCGCAAAACTTATGGACATCAGCCCAAGGGTCAAAAGAATGGATTCCATGATGATAGCAGCAAATATACGGAAACTCAGCCGTATAGAGCTGCTTTATACCTGCGTAAAAAAGCTGGTCATCTATTTCCACAAAAACAGCCGCGATGAGCTTATTAAAGGAATGGAACATTATTGTGATCCGAATGACTATAATAAAACCTTTTATTACAGTAACGATTCCGATACAGAGAATCACTTGGCGGCCATTCTGAAAGATGCAGACCGTCTGCTGGACCTTTGTGGAACGGATTATGATGACATCACAGAATACCAGTTATTGGTACGCTGTCTTTCTGAACAGACCATTGTGGAAGAAGGTTTCCGTCGTCTCCGCACTAAAGAAGATGGCGGTTTCCATTCAGGAATACTTCAAAATCCATCTGACCCAGATGCAACATATAGAAGCAAAGCTGGAAAAGAACATCAGGGCTATGTGGCAAATCTTGAAGAAACCGTTGATAGAAATGGTTCTGTTATCACAGATTACCAGTTTGAGCAAAACATTTACAGTGACAGCCGTTTTCTAAAGGACAGTCTTGAACGCACTGAGGTTCAGGAGAAAAAAAGTACACTGATCACCGACGGTGCTTATTCCGGGAAAGAAAACCATGATCTTGCTGCCCAAAAGAATATCCGTCTGATCAATACCGATTTATCGGGAAAACCGGTTGATGATATTCTAGCAGATTTTGTATTCAACGAGACGGGAACCAAAGTAGTAAGATGCCCTGCAGGATATGAGCCAAAATCCTGTGGATATACCGGTGATAAATCCCAGCAGTTTCATGTTTCCTTTCAAAAGGAACAGTGTGCAAACTGTCCACACAAAGCGCAGTGCAAGGCGAAAATCTATAAACGTGTCAGCAGAGTTACCGTATCGGTAAAATCCCATGAAAGGGCAAAGCAACAACGTTTTATGGGAACGGAAGAATTCCGAAACCTTTTTAAAATCCGAAACGGAGTAGAAACACTGCCCTCTCTGCTGCGCAGGCGATACCATGCAGATAGGATGTCGGTCAGGGGTCTGATCCGCGGACGTTTTTTCTTCGGATGTAAAATCGGAGCATTGAATTTCAAAAAGCTCTTTACCTATCGAAAGGGCTTGGGACATTATGCTCAAAATCCGGTATTAGCATAAGAAAAAGGATGACAGTCACGTTAATATCAGCGCCCAAACAAGAAATATCTCTCAAAATTCGATTGTGTAAAATTTTCAAGGTACTATATAGGAGATCAAATAGTTTTTACAAACTCTTTTGACCCCAACATCATTACATTAGCATTGAACTGTTTTGACAATATATTTCATTAGAAAAATATTTTTGTTTAAATTGATACCAGGGTTGCTTCAGTACAAACAACCCTGGTATTATGTGATATTATTCAAAGAGAAATAAATCACGTTTAATTAGATGGTTTCTTAAACCTTTATAAAAATAGTAGAGGCTATCTTATTATATAATATGTACGACTAGTTACATAAATATATTATCTTGCACTATTATAAACGTCTGTAACATTTTCCTGTTTTGTAAAACCAAAAATACACCAGCACTTACAATAACATCCGTATCTTTCTACAGTATTCAGATTGTTTCTTCTTTTCTTTACAAGTTTTTTCATATAAATACCTCCTTACAAGAAACCTCTACTACTTTTAACTCTTATAACAATATTTGTAATATCTTTTTTAGTATTGTTTCTGCCTCTGTTTCCTCATCAACTAATATTATATTTGTACAGTTACTATTTTTATCTGTAACTGTCAAATCAACTAATTTTTCGCTATATAACTCATCATCATATTCTTTATCGCTTTTAACCAATAGTAAATCTGCATTACTGTAATTTTGAATAAAAGATATAGCATTATAAAAAGATTCTTGACACTCTTTAAATGCACTTGCCAAATCAATATATCTAATATCTTTCTTTGTTATACTACTTTCCAAAACGAATATACGATAGCCCTCTAAGGCAAACAAATCTAATAATTTTGCAACTATTTTGTCAACATTTTTTAAGTTAATCATTACCAAAGGTATGTCTTGGTTCCTATCTACAATATATCTCTTTCGTAAATTCCACATTTCTAAATAATCAACACTATCCCTCCGTAAATAACTAAGTATCTTTTCTCTATTTATGTTATCATGAAGTAACATAGAATATATTTGGGCTGATAAAATAGGCACAGCAAAACTATTACACTCGTCCTCAATATTTACAAATTGTTTGATATAATTAATTTTATCTTTTGAGTATATAACTTCTTCATTAGTAATTTTATTATGTGCTAAATAATAACTGTTCTTCTTTAAAGAATCACTATTATCAAACCTAACACCTATTGCATATGGTGAATTAGCAGGATAAGAAAATACATAGTTATTTGAATGTGCTGCTATAACAATTTTACCTTGTTGATATAATTTGATAAACAATGGTTCTAATAAAGTAAAATCAAAATAATTTGTTGTTCCAATACTCATATTTATCAAACTTACATCATTATTAATACACCATTGCAATGCACATATCAAATTAGTAATATCACCTCTTCTTTCAGATGAAGGAATCACATTTATGCTAAATAATTCAACATTGCACTTTTTAAGTCTGTTTGCAAGTTCCAAAAAACAAATTCCACCATGCGTGATTTTACTGATAATTTTCCCATATTTTCTGTAATAAATATCTTGCTTTTCCACAACCAAATGGTGTATCTTAAAATTCCTAAATTTAAAAGCTAAATATTGAGGAATCCCATCATCTATCATTACTATTCTTCTTATCATAATACTCCGCTATTTTTTCTGATATACCATTTATGCTCATAACATTATGATCAGTATTTGAAATAATATTAATCACATCTATTCCAAAATATTCTTCTATTGGATTCACTAAATATAAAAGTTCATAAGCAGGAAAAATATCAAATAAATTTTTATTCCAATTCTCTATATTATAGTTAAGATGTTTTTTAATAATTCTTTGTATTTCTATATTAATAGATTCCATTACTTCTCCTTTTTATACCCAATCTGACAGTAGTTCAAACATAAAACTTTGTATTGTAATTTCACAAAACAATATCTATATTTTCTTGTAAAAGTTTTAACGATGTATCTGCCATTAATTTCATAGTTGCTAAATCATGAATATTACATAACACTTTATCTTTTTTATTTATAGCTAGTTGTTCACAAATATTTTCTGTGTCAAGATGGTAATATTTTACCTTTTTTCCAAAGCTTTCCGCTGTCGGTTCATATGTAGTATTTGATATACAAACAGAAATCATTTCTGAATTATATTTATATTTAACACAATTATCTAAATATTCAAAAAATTCATCCTGCAAGTCTTCGTCAAAATATATACCTACGACCATATAATCAATCGCTATAGCAGATGAAATAATTAATGAACTTTCACCATAATTATTATGTATTGATAGACTAAGTGGTACAATGCCATCTGGACTTCCTATAATAATTATATCGGGTTGTTCTCGCCTTATTTGCTCTACTATAAAATGATTAAAGTAAACAATCCTATCTTTTATTGGTATTTTAGAATCTAAAACAAATTCTGGCAAACTACTAAATCCGAATAATGGAGCAATCTCTTTAGATCCAAATTGTAATACTTTATATCCTAATTCTTCGTAATATTTTCTAAGATATAACTCACAAGAAAATTTGTCACAATTTGGACCAACACCCATAACCGCAATAACTGGCACATCGATTTCGAAGATTTCTTGATTATCTTCTGCCTGCTCAAACCGTTCAATAGCAACATCACTGTCAAGCCCTATGATATCTTGGTGTATTTTTATCTCAGACAATAAATCCATTACAGATGGCACAGCAAAGATTTTCTTTCCTTTATCTTTTGCCAATTTTATTTTATCCAAATAATCCTCTATATTAGTACCATTTACTAGGATCAATTCATCTACATTATTTAAAATTTTTTCAAATTCATTACTTATGTTACACCTTGAAGATTTACAAGCTTTTGCAAATTCATCAAAATATTTTTTAGAGTTATCTTTTACTACCAGTTTTATAGACTCATCATCACCTAATATTCCAAAGTGATTAATCAATTCTCTACAATTATAATTCAACGGATAAATCATCTTTTTCATATGTACTCAATCCTTTCTCTGAAAATGTACACCCTAATTCTCTTAAAACGCAGATTTCAGCAATATCATAATATGCATTTTCTTTAGAAATTTTACAGTAAGGTAATTTAACCGTTTTAGATAAATGATCACCGCCATCAGCTTTTTGGCAACACAAACTACAGTAGTTTATCGCCCAACAGCTTTTGCATTCCTTTTCTGTTATTTTTCCAACATTTAGCAAATTTCTTACCTTATCCATATCAAATCCTTTATTCAAGTTACCGATTTTCATAACTTCTGACTTCTCTGCAACTCTTTCACAAGGAAACATTTCTCCAAAAGCATTAATAAATAATCTTTTCCCTCCTGGTATGCAGGGTCCTCCATGATGAGACTTACACCCTAAAGGTTTATTATTAATTAGCATTTGATATTTCTGCTTTAAAAAAGCATAATCTGCAATAACTAGCTTAGATACATATGCTATGTCTATTTTACCAATCATATATAAATATAATTTAAATTTTTCAAATGCTCTTGCTCTATAAAATTCATCCGAAAATTTTACGCTTTCTGCAGATTTGTTATCTACAATAGTCGTCATAACATCTGATTCGCCAATCAGCTCGTCTTCTTCAAAATACAGTTTTAAATGTTTATAATCATTTTTAGGGTTAAGCACTGTATTAAATCTAATTCTTTTGAACTTTTCAGGATATGCATCTCTTATCATTCGTAAATTTTTCATAACGATATCAAAAGAACCGCTACCATCAGGAAAACGCCTATACTCATCATGTTCTTTTTTTGATCCATCCAAGCTTATTACGACTGAAAAACCATTTTCAAATAAATAATTAGCTATCTGCAAGTTTAATAATGTTCCATTAGTTGTTATAGTGTAATGCACAACTTTATTTGAAACTTGTTGCTTAATATATTCAACACATTGCCGAATTAAGTCAAACATCAACAATGGTTCACCACCATAAAACCCAAAAGTCAACTCTTTGGTTTCCATTGAACGTTCCAAATAAAAATCGATAGCTGCTTTCGCTTTTTCCCATTTCATATCTACATTTGCATGTACCCGATTATGATCATCATAAAACCCACCATATGTGCAATATTGACACCTCAAGTTGCATCTTTGTGTAACCTGAATGGTTAATTGTTCGATGTGATTACTTAATATGTGTTTCAGCATACAATTATATGGATGACTTATTTCAATCAAAGTATTTTTTCTAAAATATCCTTTATTTTGATATTTTTTCATAACACTTGATTGTTCTGGTAAAACTTTCTTTAGTTCTACATCTTGAAGTTGCTCAAATTCTTCTTTAGACAATTTGATTATACAGTTATTGCTTCTATCATAAACATAATATCCACCAACTGTTTTTATAGTTTTAAATATTACTTCCATTTTTCTCTCCTTTCTAAATATCCCGTCATTTAATTAATATCAAAGATCCTTAGATGATCTATATTGATTATATTTTTCTAATGAATCAAAAAGTTTCAAATTTCCAGACTCCAATTCTACTATACAATCAACATTCTGGAGAATCTCTTCATCATGTGATATAATAATACTTGTACACTTAATTTCATCTAATAAATTGTAAAAACATTTTCTTGATTCAATGTCGTAATTTGATGTGGGCTCATCTAAAATTAAAATTTTTGGTTTTTTTATTAATGCTCTAGCTAATGCTATTTTTTGTTTTTCTCCTCCTGAAAGCATTGATGATTTACTTCCCACGTTAGTATTTAATCCATCCGGTAAGGCTTTAATAAATGAAAATAGTGGATTTTCTATAATTTTCTCATTCAACGAATATCTTCCAAAAGCAGTAATATTTTCTTTTATACTTGCATCAAATAGGTTACATTGTTGTGTAACAACTGCAAAAATTTCTCGATACTTATCTATTTTATACAAATCAATTGGTTTGTTATTTAATTCAATTAAGCCTTCATTATAACTCAAAAAACGCAAAATCAGATCAATTAATGTAGTTTTTCCAGCACCATTCTCTCCAATCAAAGCATATTTTTTCCCATATTCAAAATACAAATCAATGTTTTTTAATACCAAATTTTCATCATATTTAAAACTTAAATTTGTTATTTTTATCTGATACTCATTATTTTCTAATGATAATTCAATTTCTGAACTAATATTTTCATCTTCTGGATAACTCATATATTCTTCATATTTATCTATAGCAGGCTTAATATCTGAAAAAATCAATCCGATACTTGAAAAAAGGCTTACTGGTTCTAATACATATGTAAAATATGAAGATATAACTAATAAACCTCCAATAGTTAATGTATCGTTCCAAATCATAATTCCTGATAACAAATATAAAAGATTAAAAAGTATTTGAGCAAGTCCATCCCCAATATGTGAATCTTTAGCAATTAATAATTCACTTTTTTTAACAATTTTTAAAATATTTGATAGTATATCTCCATACTGATCACATTTTTTATGATTTAAGTTCCATAATTTAATTTCTGGAATAGTATTAAAAACATCTTCTTCCCACTTATGAAGTTTTTGATGTTCTTCAATATTCCTATTTGTGTTTTTTTGAATATATTTCCCAATAAACGCAGTTACCAAAAATTTGATGGGTAAAAAACTAAAAGAAAATAATGCTATTTTCCAATTTATCAAAATAAATGCTACAATAATTCCAATCAATTTAAATACTTCAATTAGTATCTGCAAAATGGAACTTCCCGTTATTCTAGAAATAATTTCAACATAATAATCCGCATTCTTTGATAATTTCAAAATGCCCTCTTTATCCAAAATATCTTTTCTTATACATAATAAATGCTGCATGGATTTAATTTGCATTTGTTTTTCAAAATCAGTATTAATTTCTATTTGAATCCTATTTTGTATGTATCTCAAAAGTAAAATCATCAAATATACGATTATTGTAGCTAAAACTAAACCACTTAATATGCCAAGGTCTCTTCCCATAATTCCGACATCAATTATTTGTCTTTGGAGTAATGGAACACACATATTAGCAATACTAGATATGAGCATCAAGACTGTTATTAATATAATTTGTTTTCTATATGGCTTCAACAGCTTCCAAATATATAAAAAATATTTTTTATCATTCATTCTCTCACCTATTTATGGAGGGTGGCAAAATTTTACCACCCTTTTCATCTGTTTTGCTAGAATCAGCCTTTAATTTGACTTTTCTTTTGCAGTTGTAGCTGTGTCACTTGTGTTAAACCATAACAAACAACCACAACCGCATCTGCAATAAAATCTTTCGATAGTCTTACGGCTAATCTCAGCTTTTTTCTTAAGTTTCTTCATCTCGTTTCCTCCTTTCCATTATATTCAGACAACCACTCATTATGGATAATCTGCACCTTAAATCATTCATCTATATTTTTGAATTTCTAGCAATATAATAAGTTAGAAATGTATATGTAATACTAACACTAAAAAAGAACAATACTGCAACAATTGTCATCTTACATAATATTAAATTGTATGAATCAAATACTGGCATATTAAATGATGTTATAAGCAATTCTGCTCCCCATTTTTTTATAATTTGTGTTCCCAAAATCAATGCTGGCACAATGGGAATAAAGTAATGAAATACAATTATTTTTTTCAAAATTTGTCGAATCTTTTTTTCTGATAATCCTAAAAATAAAGATAATCTTAATATTTCTAATATATATTTCTTATCACTAAGCAATCTTACGGAAATTATTACCAATCCTATTACACCAGCAATAATCGACAGGTATAATAATGGAATAACCAATAAAATTGCTTGATTTGCTGATTTCAGCTCATATTTAGTTGTAATATAATTTTTCTTACCAAAACACAATTTTGTTGAATATCCACTTCCATCATCTGCAACGATATGCTCTGATAACCTTCTTGTATTTACAAATTTTTTTTCTAATTCTGAAATAGATTTATCATCTAAAAGCTCATTTGTATTTGCAACAAATAAACTATACTCTATTTTCATATCCTTCACTTTTTCATCAGGAACAACAATAATATATCCTTGTCCATTTCCATAACCTTCTAATTGATCAAAAAAGTCTGTATATATTGTTTTACACTTTAATACGCTACCATCCACTTCGTATAATTTTTCATTAAAATGTTCTTCTAAAAAAGGCATACAATGAATAATTAGTTCGTCTTCAGCTATCATTTCAGTTTTTAGTCCCATCATTTTTCTAAGATAACAATAATCACTATATTTCATATAAGTATCGTATCTATTTTCTGAATATATAACATCCTTTAACTCTAGATTTTTTTCCAATTTGTTCCAATACATAAGAAGCGCTTTATCTCTAATATAAGCAAAATCACTTTTTTTAGTAGTATATATGTTATAGCTATGTGAATCGTTAACACCATATACACTACTTATATAGCTTTCATATTTAGAATAGTCATACGATGATCCTGGATATACTATAGATATATCAAAAGGATGCATTTCATGAGATTTCATCATTACATTAATTAAGCCTATTGACATTCCAATGCATACTAAGCAAATCATAAATATGATAGAAATTAATCCCATTGAAAGACTATTTGTTTTTATTTTGTTAACCAATATTCGCCATTCGAGAATTCTATTATTTTTATACTTTAAATATCTACTTTTTTCTATTGATAATTGAAATATCCCTATTCCGCCTCTAAAAATCATCATAATACCTATAAAAAAAAGTATCGTAACAAAACATATTCTTGCAAATGATAATTCAAAATTTAATAATAAAATTTCTCCTATACCACAACACAATAGACCAATCAGTAAGTATAGAATGTTCAAATTAAAACTAACCGATACATATTCTCTCTTTTTTTCATAATCAATTAAGTCTATTAACTGCATTTTTACTATTTTCTTTTTAATCATTATCCAAGCAAATGGATATATAATAGAAAAATAGAATATAGTAATTATTGTCGGAAAGAATGCACCCTCAAAAATACTTTCACATTTGTACTGAAATAATTTTAACAATAATGTATATAATATTGTGGACATTCCAACTCCAACAATTAACCCTAAGATTACTGCTGATATTCCAATAGCAATAAATTCAAAAATAAGCATTTTTATAATTTGGGACTTATCCAAGCCTAAAATTAAATAAATACCAATTTCTTCACTTCTTCTTTTTAACATAAAATCCGTCATATAGGTAACAAACCAAGCCAAAGCAACTATTACTATAACTGAGAATATCACAAGAATATAACGATAATCTAAACTTCCAGATCCCTTATCTAAAATAGAAAATAATTCTCTAGTTTTATTGTAAAAGAAAATACTATTAAATCCATATATTAATGCTACTGTAATAATCAGAGTAAACCAATAAATTGCATATTCCTTGGCTTGCTTTTTCGCATTATACATCACTATTTTTAACAACATTTAGTTTACCTCCAATGCTAAAACATCTAATATTTCATGATAAAAATCTATTCTCCTTTTTCCTTGTTTAGAAATCACTCTATTTATCTTTCCATCTTTTAGCATTAGAAGCTTATTACTATAGCTTGCTGCCATAGCATCATGTGTAACCATTAAAATCGTCATTTTCATTATCTCATTGATTCTACACAATAGTTCCAATATCTTTCTACTTGTATTTGAGTCTAATGCACCTGTTGCTTCATCTAACAATAAAATTTTAGGATTAGTTACTATAGCTCTTGCTATTGCAACTCGTTGTTTTTGTCCTCCTGAAACTTCATATGGAAATTTTTTAAGAATATCAGAAATTTCTAAAAAGTTTGAAAATTCTTTAATCTTTTGATTAATTACATTTGGATCAACCTTTTTGATTGTTAAAGGTAAAGCAATATTTTCTTCAATGGTTAATGCATCGAGCAATCTAAAATCTTGAAAGATAAATCCTAAACTTTCTCTTCTAAAAATTGAAACTTCTTCTTCTGTCAATGCAGTAATTTGTTTTCCATCTAAATATACATTTCCCATAGATGGACGATCTACTGTAGAAATGCAATTTAATAAAGTCGTTTTTCCAGATCCTGATGCCCCCATTATAGATACAAATTCTCCTTTTTCAATGGAAAAAGATACTCCTGTCAACGCTGGAATTATATTTTTTCCATTACCGTAATTTTTTTTCAAGCCTTTTATTTCTAAATACATATTTATCATCCCCCTGATCTGTTTTTTCAAAATACATCTTATTTACATATCGAAACATATTTTTTGCTTTCCAGATAGATTATGTGTTAAAAGGAACTGATAAGCTTTGTCACGATAAGTGAATGAGCCTGGGCGAAATCCATTACCTGTCCGGTGTATAGAGTTCTACCACAACTATCCGTTTTAATCTAGGAAATCTTTCTTGCTTTCTGCACAACCTTCACTGCTTCGTCCCGGCTGTTCTATTTTCCTTAAAACTGGACATTCCAGATTCTTGCAAATAATGATGCAGATACAAGACTATTCGCATTATTTCGATTTTTTTCTCACCTTATAGTTTTTATAAAATCCTATAATTAACATCGATGACAAAACTATATGTGAATAATAAATTCCCATGTACAAATATCGGATATGAAAAAATATTGCACAAATCAAAATTACTATTTGAAACAATAATATTTTATTAACTACTTTATGATATTCTTTTTTTTCGTTCTCACTTAATTTCTTGTTTATTGAATCAACTGGTGATAAAGAAACTATAGCTAATTGAAAAAAAATTAGAATAATAAATTTCGTATATACAGATATTTTTATATCCGTATTGAAAATCCCACAAACCAAAATTATCAATACTGTGGACACAATGCTACATGTCTTCCAATCTTCTGCATGATATCCTCCTGAAAATCGTCTAAGAGGGATATATGCACATAAAAAGCAAATTACCAATTTTAGCTCTTTAAATATGAATCCTACTAAAAATGCAATAGCTATGTTAATACACTCTTCAATTAAAACAGTATATGCATAAATGTATATATCTTTTTCTGATTCATACATATTTCCGTTTTCTATTTGATACGCTACCATTTTATTTATTATTGTTTTCATTAGCTTTTGCCATTTTCTTTAACTTCTCAGGTACTTTGGGTTGATGATGAACCCACACACATGTGGAATTAATTGACAACATTGCTAAGCCTAATGCTACAGAATTCATGATTCTAAATGCCTTTGTACCTATAACTTTTCTCAAAATACTTTTCATGTTTTCCATCTCCTTCATAATAAGATACATTACACCATTGATTATATTTTGCGTCAGTTTAAACTTTATACATTATTGTTGTAAAAGTTTCATGAACTTATCAATGGATCAATTGAATATAAATATTTTATACAATTTATACAACAAACAATTTATTTTTTCAATAGATATGCCAAAATGACAGGAAAATCGGCTATTTTAGCAAAAAATGGGATAAACATGCCTCCTTATCAAAAAGATGCATAGCTTATCCCTAAAATTTTATAAATATTCTATTTAGTTAGAAAATGCGACAAACTCCTACTAATAGTAGCGAATAAATTTCTTTATAAATATTTTACCATACCAAAAATTTTTTAAATAGTTTCAATTATTTCATATAGTTTTCATATCTTAAACAAATGTTACTCAATATACATCACACTACATACTTTCTATAGCCACAGTCATAATACTGTAAATATGATAGATACAGTAAATACATTGTTTTCTGTATCTATTTGTAAAATTCCATCGTATTTTTTTATACAATCTTTTACATTTTTAAGTCCAATACCATGTTTACTTTCGTTCTCTTTAGTTGTATGAAAACTATCACCTTGCCTTTTTACTATGCCATTGAATTTATTTTCTACTCTTATCATCAAGAAATGGCCTTTTTGAGTTTCAAAGATCTTGATATCTAAATATCCAGATTCTACTTTTTTTGAAGCCTCAATGGCATTATCTATAATATTTCCCATAATAATTATAAGATCTATATCTTGTATAAAACTTAATGGAACTCCCGGTTCAACATAAGCTGTATAATCTATTTGACAATCTATAGCTTCTCTTTTCTTTTCACATAAAATCGTATTTAGAACTTTATTTTTAGTATAAAACTCATCTTCCATTTCACCAATTCTTATTTTCATTCCCTGAACTACAGTTTTAATCTCTTCATTTTGATCATGAACTGCTAAATCTCCTATAGTTTTAAGTAAAAACTTTAAATCATGCATATAATTTGACTGTTCTACATTAACCTTTTCCATTCTATCGTAATATTTTTTCTCCATATCAGTTTTTAAAGAGATCATTTCAAACATTTGCTTTTCATAATTTAATTGAAAAATATAATCATACATTAAAAATATAATTGCATTAGCAAAGAGTAATAAAATGCAGCTTATAATTAAAAAAGTTTCGCTTAGTTCAGATAATTTTATCCTTAATCCTGAATATAGTAATGTACTATATATCCCAAATGTAGCGATTGGCAAAACAAAAGAGTATATTAATATTCCATTCTTTATACCACACTTATTTTTATTTAATTTTTTTTCTATTATAAACAATGTAATAAACGTTACTAATTTTTCTAAACATGTAACTATTAATCTTGATAATTGTGTTTGACTATACCATTGATATCCGTCTCCAATCACCAGTGAAAGAGTAAATTCAAATATAATCTCTACTCCTGCAAAAGCTGTATAGAAAACAATAAAATAAAATATTCTCTTCTTTAGTGTTGTTTCAAACAGCAAGCAGCACGACAAAAAATATATGATTATATTGCCTATCAAATTCAACAATGAATTTCCATATGAATTGATAGAACATATAATAATCAACATCGCTAAAAATATTAGCATATTATATAATGGATTTTTATATTTTTTCTGTGTTACATTTCTAAAAAAAACGTCAAATATTACAATTTCAAAGATGCAAGTCAATATGTCCAAAATAATTTCCATAATTTCTATCTATCCCTCTTATACTTTCCGCCAAGATAATTAGCAAGTCTACTATGAAATGTACCTTTTTTAGATCTAGAAATATTTAATGTTGTTAAATCTTCTAAAGTTATAACATCGTTTCTTATTCCAATTATTGCTCTAAAATTCACAATATAACTATTATGAGCATATTCAAAAAACTGATTTTTTAATTCTTCATATATGTCTTTTAGCTTCTTATTACTTACAATTTCATAACATTGATTATTTTTTTTAGAAAAAACATGAATACAGCACCCTCTTTTTAAATTAGAGATATATGTAATATCATTAACAGAAACTTTACTCATTTTACCATCACTTAAAACAACCAAAAAAGTTTCTTTACTATTTTCAACCATTTTCTCTATAATATTTTTTAACTCTTTATTAATTTTACTCTCTGAATAGTTCTTCATTAAATACCTAAATGGCTGTACATCAAAAAATTCTGGTTTTGGTAACTGTACTCCTGTACAAAAAACCAGAACAGCCTCTTGATTTTGTTTTCGAAACTTTAAAGCGGCTGTTATGCCATCAATTTTTCCCATTTGCATATCTAAAACCACCAGATCAAAACTATTGTCCAAATCATTTAAAAACTCTTCTCCAGACAGATATTTGCAAATTAAATATTGTTCTGAATCTTTAAGAATAATTTTGATTTTATTTTCTAAATATTGCATATACTCCATATCATCATCACAAAGTGCTATTCTATACATTCGGTTGATACCCCCTTTAGTTCCATTTCACAAGTTATTATAGACACATTCAAGAAATTATCAACCATTAAAAATCTCTTTTCAATCTATTTCTATATTTTAAATTAGCACAAAAGTTTAAATATGTAGCTTTCTCTAATAGTCATTTACATAATATATTGTATCAATGCTCAAAATATTAGTCAATAGCTCACCATTGCAAACAGATTGATTATAAACAAAATTATATAATAATAAAAAAGGTAAGGAGTCAAACTGAAATAGATGAGTAAAGAAATTGAATTTAAAAATAGAGATCGTTTTATTGAACTTGGATTAACAATTGCTGCATTGAGAAAAATGCAAGGAATGTCCCAAGAAGAACTAGCAGAAAAAGCTAATATAAGTCGTTCTCATTTAAGTTCCATAGAAGCCCCCAATATTATTCGATCATTTTCTTTAGAAGTTTTATATAATATTGCAGATGCCTTAAATATAAGTCCAGGCGAACTATTAAGTTGCTCTTTTCCTCCTTCAAAAAATTCTAAAGATAAATCTATATAAAAATATTTTTCAAATTCATTTTATACAACTTAATTCCCCATTTTTTTAACCGGAGAATTAAGTTGTACTATAGTTATCTTGTTGGAATTAATTTATTCCTTTTTTCTCTGTACTGCTGTTCTATTTTTTCTTCATATTGTTGCATAATACACTCTTTCAATTCAGCTGCAAACTCCGATGTAATAGGAAAACACACATTCTGAATCTCCTTTGTATCCTTTCGGGTTCGATGTGGCATACTTACAAAACTTTCCCCTTTCCAGTTTCGATAAATCGCTGCTTGATTTACTACGATCGCTCCATCTTGAAATCTCAATCGGACTTCTGCCAGAAGCGACCCATTCTTTTTGGGGTTTACATCTATTTCATAATTCAATTCTTCATCTTCCCAGTTACCTTCCATTTCTCCTTTCCTATCTTCACACTGCTGTAAGACCATCACAGCAGCTTCCGTAATCTCTTCCCGAAGTTCCCGATCCTTGATGGTAAAATAATCCAGATAATCTTGTGGGTTCTGATAGCTCTGATACCGGGGTGGCTCCAGATAAACCTTGCCGTTCCTAAACTCTTTGATTGCAAACCCATTTAATACAAATTGTCCCTCTAAAACCAGATTTGCAAATCCTAACAGATTTTCTTTTCCTTCTACCTGATATACCTGTACTTTATATTCCATATTTCTATCTCCTTTCCATAAAAAAAGAACGCTTTTTTGCGCTCATCTATCGTACTGCCGCTTCGATCTGTGGTGTTACTTGTAGGCTTTCCTCTTTCTTTTCCTTGTTTGCCAGATCCAGTTCCATATTGATTTCCACCTGACGCTTTATTTTTTCTTTCAGGATTTCTTCATGAACAAATGGTTCTGCCCATGATTTTTTGGCATTTTCGATATTCTGCTCTGATTCCTTGATCTTAGACTTTAATTTTTCTATTCGTTCTTCCAATCCAGAAAGTACGTTGTCCATACGGGTAATATTACCGAGATTGCTCTCTCCCATTTCCGTATTATAATCCGATTCCCCTCGCAAAATGAGTGAAAAACCATTTTGGCTGTACTGCATGAAGATTTCAAATCCCCTGTAATACCCTACCGCTTCCATTTCCTTATCATAGAGAAAAACAGATTTTTTTATTGCTAGCAGCATATCTCCAGCATCTTTCTTTTCCCTATAGGATATTCCTCTGATTTCAATGAAAAACTCTTCACCTTTACTATTTTCGTTTCTTCTCTTTATGTCCTTCTGTATATTGTCTATAAAGCTCTGACATTTCTTTATGTCATTTGGAATCTGTACTGTGTAAGCATCTTGTAAAGCATAACGGTTCGCCTCCCACGCTGATTTCAAAACCTTTAATTTTGCGATTTCCACATCCAGGTTCATTTTTTCCATAATCAATGGATTCCCAGATGCAATCGCCTTGATTTCCCCAAATGTTAAAACACTTTCATCTACATCATCACATTCCCGGCTCACTGCTTTATTTGTCATGATCTGACTGATAAATTTCTGCTTATTTTCTATAATTCCCCAAAGGTACGCATCAAAAGTTTCCTTTGTGACATATCGGTAAATAGCAACCTCCTCATTCATATTTCCCCTTCTGAGGATTCTCCCATCCCTCTGTTCGATTGCAGATGGTTTCCAGGGGCAATCGATGTGATGAGCCGCTATAAGCCTGTCCTATAGTGATAGGTAATCCTTTGATGTTATCTCCAGATTTTCCCCCACTTCACACCGGACGTGAGAGTTTCCCCTCATCCGGCGTTCCATCATCAGTAACTTCTACTTTTTAACATCGTAACTTACAGTTCCTTATCAAGTGCTTTTACGTCTATTTCCTCTAATCCTGCATTTTTTCTTATGGTATTTACTTTCCGTCTTTGATTACTTTCCAGTTTGTATTTGTTTAGAATACGCTTGATTTCTTTGTTGTCCTGACTTTTTATCAGCCTTTCCATCTCTTTATGCACAATAATCAGATTATTATATTTATCATCACCGCCACAAGATTTTGGTATTTTACGGACACACCGCATATTTTCCAAAGTTAGAGGCAGCTTGCAAATTGCACATTTTCCTCTTTGTGCCACAAACAGCGAAACGCAGTTATCATTAAATTCTACAGTTTCATTACTGATAGGGTTTCTCATAAGTTCATGCACCCTCTCTATATCTACAGTTTCTAATTGTTTGTGTATTTCTTTTCTTCCCTCAGCTGTATATTTATTTACTACAGCCTTTTTGTGGAGCGGAACACGATGTTGCACATATCCTATTGGGACTAATGGCACACCGTTTATAAATCGCAGTTCTTTACTTTTTCCATATCTTTCTGAAAGATATGGTGTTAATGCTTCGTTAGTTCTGCGTTTCACTCTTGTATTTAATCTGATTTTTATGCTTGTCTTGATTTCATAGGCTAAAGTCTGTATATCTGGATTTACGCACGTTGCCATGCTGTAATAATTCTGCATTCCCATGACAAAGCTATTATAATCCCGAATTGCATACTCACCGGCTCTGCTTCCATTCGTTTTCTGTATTGCTATGATTCTCTCTTTTGCGTTGGTTTTTATTTTCTTCAAAGCCTTTTCTGAGATATGTGATTTTACTACATACTTATCGACTGGCGGTTTACATTTTGTGTCCTTGCCTTTCTTATGCACTTTTATCCTAAATCCTAAAAATTCCGAATAACTGTGTTTTAGATTGACAATTTTTGATTTTTCTGGACTAATATCCAGTCCTAGCCTTGTTTTGAGCCATTGTTTTGTGGCTTCAAACATTACAACCGCATCTTTGTGTTTCCTGCAAAAGATTTTAAAATCATCAGCGTACCTTACGATGAAGCACTCTTTTAATGTGCTGTTCCGCAAAGCCCTGTACTTCTTTGATTTCGATTGAGTTCCATTCGCCTTTATTGCTTCTTTATAGACGTGTCTTGTAGGCATAAATTCCCACTGGCTGGCAATCCACCAGTCAAGTTCATTCAACACCACATTCGATAACAATGGTGAGATAATCGACCCTTGAGCTGTGCCTTTCTCTGGAAAACCGATTTCTGCAATTTCTCCTTTTAACATGGCTGAAATAATACTAATGAGCTTTTTATCCTGTATTCCTATCGTCCACAACTGTTTTAATAGTTTTCCGTGGCTGACATTATCGAAAAATCCTTTAATGTCAATATCCACCACGATATACAGTTTGTTGCTCTGTATAAGTTTCTCTGCCTGTGCAAGTGCATTTTCCACACCTCTATTTGGGCGGAATCCATTGCTTCTATCGTGAAATTTTGCTTCACATATCGGCTCTAACACTTGCAGAATACATTGCTGTATCAGCCTGTCTTCAATCGAGGCAATCCCAAGTGGTCTTTTCTTTCCATTACCTTTGTCAATCTCCACTCGTCTGATGGCTTTCGGCGTGTACCATTCCAGTTTGTTACGGACAAGTTCGATGACCTCTTTTTCAGTCATTTTTGCTAAATGCTCTATCGTTTTTCCGTCAACCCCCGGCGTGGTACTTCCATCATTTTTTTTCATGTTTCGATAGGCGAGTTTGATATTTTCTTCCATCAAAATCAATTCCATCAGGTTTCTAAATTTCCTGTTTTCTAAACTTTTCTGGTATAGTTCGTCAAATATCTCCTGCAATCCATAATACTCAATGTTTCTTAGAGTCTGACGTTTCAGCACTTTCTTCGGCACTGCCAAAGTCGGCTGTCCGCCTTTCTTAGTCCTACTCGAACCTTTGATTCATTACGAATTAAATTTCGATTCTTACTGATTGACTGGAGCCTATCCCTCCACGGCTTATTATCACCGCTTCATTGGTACTGTGGCTCCACTTTCAGTCAGATAAAAGCAGGTTATACTAATGTCAATCGCTTTCCCTGCTAACACTTCATTGCGTGTAAACACTCCGTGTTCTGACCTTCCCTTGTTCCGATATTCCTATCTGTTCATGCCGCCCTTAGGTGTAGCCTATAAGCCTGTATGCTTGCCAGTGCCTGTAACACTGTAAGGTATTTCATAACGTCCATTTTTACTTTACCTCACATACCCCGTAGATTTACGGTTATGACATTTCTGCCATATCACGCTTTAGACTCGTACACTCGGCTGTTCGTCTGCTGTTTTACCAGCTATCCTCACCATAGGCAGTTTATAGACCTCCGGCATATAGGACACACCATCCACCTCTGGACAGCTTTCGACAACTTAATGTTTCGGTGCCTCTCTGCCGACTTCAACGAGCTTCGCACATACAGCGTTTTACACCGCCTTTGCACGTCGTAGTATCAAGGGGAGCGTTTCAGGGCGTTACCCCATCATTCCACTCCTCGGAATATCAGTTAGCTGAATAGATTCAGCCGTCGATTTTAGTTCTAATACAGGATTTATCCCACATTAGAGTTTGTACGACAACAAGTCGCACGAATATTGGTTCCAGTTCCTAATTTATCCGTACTTCCAATGATGATCCGTCTTTTTCCATTCCTTATATCTGCAAACATCCTTTTTCTCTGTTCGTCTGTTTTAGCATCATGGATAAAACATATTTCTTCCGAAGGTATGCCTTTCTTTATCAGTTCTTGTTTAATAAAATCATAAAGATTAAATGGTTTCCCACCCCCTGGGGTTCCTATATCACTAAAAATGATCTGTGTACCCAAAAACTCTCTTGAATCCACATATTCCTGATAGACATTTTTTACTACCTTATTCAATTTTGAATCTTCATCTACTGGTGCAAGAGAGTCTAACAGGCGGGGATCTGTACCCAAAAGCCTTGCTTCTCCTGTAAGCTTCAGCATATTATCTGTTTGTGGATTTACTCTGCCATTTCGGATTTCTTCTGCCCTTTTTACAAAGGTTTCCATACATTCTTTCACATATGCACTGGCTTCTGACTCTACAATGATACATTTTCCTCCCCTCAATTTTGGAACTGGCAGTTTCAGCATTTCTGCAAGCTGTACATCTGCAAATTCCTTAAACATGGTCATAAGCTCCGGAAGATTCACAAATTTATTAAACCTTGTTTTCATACGATATCCGCTTCCCTCTGGTGCCAGTTCTAAGGTCGTTGTAACCTCCCCAAACACATTTGCCCAGTCATCGAAATGCACCAGATCATGTTCTTTTAGCTCTTTTTCCTGTAAATAAAGCTGCATAACATATAATTCTGTCATACTATTTGAAATTGGGGTCCCGGTAGCAAAAACAACTCCTCTTCCTTGATTTATCCTATTGATATACTGGATTTTTAACCGCATATCCATTGCTCTTTGAGAACCTCCTCCTCCAATCCCTGCTACATTGGACATTTTGGTAAAAATTTCAAGGTTCTTATATGCGTGTGCTTCATCCACAAATAAGGCATCTACTCCTAAATCTTCAAAATCTACTACATGGTCTTTTGCAGATTCATTATTTAAGGCTTCTATTTTTTCCTCCATTTTTTTCTTTTTCCCTTCCATCTGCTTTATGCTCCATGCTTTTCCCTCTTCTTCTTTTGCTGCTTCTATCGCTGTTACAATCTGTTCAATCTGTTCTTCCATCAGCTGTTTACGCAATTCTTTTGACATAGGAATCTTTTGAAATTGTGAATGTCCCATGATAACAGCATCATAGCTTCCTGTTGTGATCCGGCTTACAAATCTTCTTCTGTTCTCTTTTTGGAAGCTTTCCTTATCCGCTACCAGCACATTTGCCTGGGGATATAGCCTGAGAAACTCTGCCCCCATTTCAATTACCAGATGGTTCGGCACAACCATGAGCGGTTTATGACACAGCCCTAACCTTCTCATTTCCATCACCGCCCCGATCATCTCAAAGGATTTTCCTGCGCCTACGCAGTGTGCCAAAAGTGTATTGCCGCCTGAAAGAAGGATTCGCGCGATTGCATTTTTCTGATGCGGTCGAAGGCTGATCAAAGGATTCATTCCAGGCATGGTAAGATAGGAACCGTCATATTCACGAAGCCGGATATTATTAAAGTTTTCATTATAGTAATCTACATATTTCCTTCTTCTTTCTGCCTCCCGGAATATCCAGCTACGAAATTCTTCTTTGATCTGTTCTGCCTTATCTCTTGCCAGCATGGTTTCTTTCTGATTTATCTCGTATTTTGGCGGATTATCTGAAATTTTATCCCGGACAGTTACAATCCTGCTGTTCAGCGTTTCTTCTATGATAGAAATAGCATCCACCCTAGAGGTCCCGTAAGTTTTCGTATTTAAAATATTGTCTTTACTAAAATAGTGCCCTCGTTCTATATGATAGATCTTATCCATATTGTTTAATTCCAATCGCAGTGTTCCTGCCTTATTTTCTTCTGAATACTGATATGTCTCCGGAATCTGAAGCAGTTCATAGATAAAGGCTTCATAATCTCTTAAACTGATCCAAGGGGTCCCCAGTTTTACATGGATATCTGATGCCTTCAGATCTTCCGGCTGCACCGCCTCTAATGCTTCTACATTTTTTTGGAACATCGGGTCATTCTGAGCGTATATTTTGGCTGCTTTCAGTTTTTTACGCACATCTCCGGAAAGATATTCTTCTGTTGTTTCCCAGCCTGCATTCATATCGGATTCTGACATTTTTAATGGATTTAGATAAATTCTGCCTTCCAGTTCCCGGAATAACTGTTCCCTGTCTTTTGTATAGACAGACAGCATAAACGGAATATCCACTTGCCCTACTTCAGATAAGCTGATCTGCAATGCTTCGACTCCCTGGTTTACTTTCTTTATTTCCTTTGGAGGACTGATCGTTCTTTTTGTGAAAATATCTGCCTTTTCAACGATCGTTTCTTCCTCTATCGTTTTGACTACTTCCAGGGAACATAAAAGAGGGTAGTCATTATCATCCCGAAATGCAGTACGATTCATGCGGTCTGTAATATAACCAAATTCCGCTGTAAACGCATCATACAGCCCATTTAGTTTTTTCTGCTCTTCTCTCAGCATTTCCTCTGTGCAGCCTTCCCGTTGTATCAATATAACCGTTCTTACCTGCTGGCGTACCCGGTGCATAGCTCGTATTCGCCTCTGAATATGCGGTTTTGCCATACATAGATACATCTTTTCATCTTCCTTAAAATAAATTTCATTGTCTTTTATCGTATAGGTAAAAGGCGGAATATCCGGATCAGCGTTAATAACATCTGCTGCTATACTCTTTCGCTCCTCTGGAAGTGTATAAAAAACATTCTGCGGAAGTTCTTCAGCCGCAGCAAACAAACGTTCTTTCAGCTGAAAGCCTTCCTCCGCCACACATCCGGTATAAGCAGAACCTTTTCCAAAAAAGCGGTTATCAAAAACCATTTTTCCAAGTAACATCTCTGGGTGATTCAGATAGTATTCATTTACCGGTACTTGCTCTTCTGTCAGTCCTGTGAAAATCCACTCCGGCTCCGAAACAGTTCTTTCCTTTTTTTTCTGAAAGAACAGTAAATCACTGGTCACCTCTGTATTTGCATTTTTCACAAAGGTGCTTTTCGGAAGCCGGATTGCACCAAGTAAGTCTGCCTGCTCTGCCAGCTCTTTGCGGATACGGTTGTTAGACTTGTCTAAAGTTCCTTTACTGGTTACAACCGCTAAAATCCCTCCTGGTTTTAATAAATCCAGGCTTTTCATAATAAAATAATCATGAATTTTTAATTTCTTATTTTTATATTTAGGATCATATGGTTTATAATCTCCAAAAGGAACATTCCCAAGAATGAGATCAAAGCTATTTTCTTCAAAATTTGTTTCTTCAAACCCCCGTATCTGGATATTCGCAGAGGGGTGTAGATATTGTGCGATCCTGCCGCTGATACTATCCAACTCTACTCCATAAAGCTCTGTGGTATCCCGTAATTCTTTCGGCATAGCATGATAAAAATTGCCGATTCCAAGAGAAGGTTCTAAAACCTTTCCGCCCCGGAATCCCATATGCTGTATTGCATGATACATTCCGTCCAAAACTTCCTTCGGTGTATAAAAAGAAGTAAGTACGGTTTCTCTTGCATTCCGATATTCCTCCTTTGGAAGTAATGCTTTTAGTTCCTGATACTCTTTCTGCCAGGAGGCGTTTTTCCCGTTAAACGCATGTTGCAATCCGCCCCATCCTACATACCGGGAAAGGATCTCCTGTTCCTGCCTGGTAGCTGCTCTTTTTTCTCTTTCTATCTGATATAGTGTACGGATTGCCTCTATATTACTTTGGAAACGTGCCTTAGCACCTCCATCCGGCAGACTCCAGTTCTCTGAATAATAAAAGTCCTCCGTTTGCTCTTCTGGAGCATCCGTTACCGTTTCTGGTTGTTCCGGTGTTTTCTGAATCTCTTCCTTCACAATCTCCTGTCGTGAAGGTTCTTGTTTAGGAACAAATTCTTCAAAAAGCTGAACGGCTTCTGGTGTACAAAATTCTTTCCCCACACTTTGATAAAAAGACACTTCTCTTTCTGTTAGATACTGACTTTGCTCTATCTGACGTTGGATCTCTTCTGCAATTTCCTCATAAAAGACATACTGATTTGCATAAAGGTCCTTTCCCGGATAATATGTTAGGGAGATTCCATCATCCAAAATCTCCCCTTCAAGAAAGGAAGCACTCTTTAGCAAAAAACGGTTTCTTAATTTCCCCTCTGTAAAAAGGCATTGGATAAATTGTGTCTTTTCCTCCATACTTTTCCCCGGCAGTTGGAACATTTCATAGATCAAAAACATATCTGGTACAAGTACTTCTGCCTGTGCCAATGCTTCTACTGCCTGCTTTCGTGTTTCCTGGTGTATGTTTTCCCCTTTTAAGAATGATTCATATTGTTCTAGGAATCCCTGCGATATATTGCTGACATTTTCTATGCCTTCTTCTTTCATAATTTCCTGATATTCCGATAGAAGTTCCGTAAAACCTGCCGTTTCTATTGCCTTTTGGGCTTCTTCGCTGGTATCCCATTCTAATATTGGTACCTTATCCTCTACAAACAGTTTTTCTACCATTCCGGCGGCTTCCTGCCAGTCCATGACAAGATCCTTTCCAACTATGATATCATTTTCCAAATATCTCTCCAAAACGATTCCCTGTTCGTTCATGGTAATCTCACAGCTTCTTTCCTTTTCCAGAAACGTATAGCTGCACATTTTTTCTTCTTTGTCATATAGCCAGAAATTTCTAAGCAGCTTTGCCTTTTTTTCTAAAGGCTGGTTACTGGTAAACCCATCAAAAAGCATTGCATGGATTCCTGCCTCCCGTTTATATTCCACCAGACAGATTCTCAGCATTTCCATTTTGTATGCTTTTTCCTGATCTGTATTCTCTTCATAAACATAATCTTCTATGACAGGTTCTTCTCCAGATTCCTGTTCAAATACCATTTCTGATACAGATTCCAATTCTATATATTCTCGGTCATTCAAAAGCTGTGTAATTTTTTCTTCGATTTCTTCCAAAGGAAATGTGCCCTCTTTTATAGTTTCTCCTTCTTTGAAAAAGAAATAAAGAGCGCTCTTTTCCATTTCAATTTTCCCTGTCGGCAGTTCACGCTTCCATCCTCCATAAACCTCTTTCAGATATTCCATACGTTCTGTTTTATCCGCATTATGGAAAAAGAAGGTCTGAATTTTTTTGCGTTTTTCCAGTTCTGTCAGTTCCACTAGAACATTTTTCTTTTCCCCTTCCGTCAGTTCTGTCCTGAAAATCTGCGGAACAGAAAAAGGAACCGCTGTCAGCGGTCCCTTTTCCTGTTCTTGTATTCCTTTTTCTAACTCAGTTTTTGGATCATCTCTTCGATTACCTGTCTGCGTACTTCCATATCTGCCTGTGTCCTCAGATTTGTCATTGCCATCGTGTCTTCCGGTCTGATCTGTTCTGCCTTTTGCATTTTCTCTATGGTCTGTTCCATAAGACGGTCGTGCATCTCTTCTGCTTCTTTCTCCATCTTCTGGAGCATTGGAAGAAGATTTCCGCTCAGAAGAAGTACCTGATATCTTTCCGGGTCCAGGCTCTTGAAATGAATCGCTGCCCTCCTTCCGTAACGGTTCAACTGTACCATGATCTGCTCCTCGCTCATTTCTTCTTCCAAGACTGGGTACTTGATTCCGTTCTCTTCCCTGTATTTGATTCTGAATGTCCCTGCCATAATAATTTCTCCTTTCCAAATCAATCTGACGCATAGTTTTGGATATCTCCAATAAAATAGTACCTGATATTTTAGAAATCAGACTTCCTATCCGATATATGATCTCTTCCTGATCATATTCTGTGAGCATGGAATCCTCAAAGGATAGACTTCTATCACCACAGCGCCTTGAAACAGTAAATTCTATACTGGTCAAAAGAAAACTACGAAGTCTATCTTCAGACAATTTCCCCTTAGAACTCTGTATGATTTTTTCGATAGAATTTTTGATTTCATCTTCTGCATCTATCATAAAACAAACATATGTTCTTGTAAAGCGTTTTATTGCTTCTTTGAATCTTTTTCCGGATTCCTTATATTCTTCTGGAAATAACCGATTTGCCAGTTCCCTTCTATTTGTCCCATTCACCTGCCAGTTCCAAGGCCGTACTCCCCGCCCGGCTGTATCTTTTACGTCAAATACATACCTTGTCTGCTCTCCTAATAACTTTGTCGGAAAGATAGCGATTCCGGTTCCCCCTCTTTGAACCTGGCGGCCAATCTGTAACCAGTCCTCATAACCAGCTAAGATCGTGGCATCCGGCTTTTGGGCATAAACCATACAGATATTAAAAAAATTAAATTGATATACATTTCCCATACAGGTCAAAAAACGCTCCCAGTTTTTCTGATCCGCAGATATGTCCATGATGGTCCTCTCATACAGCTCTTTTACCTTTGTGATATGTTCTATGTTACATCCCTCCCGTTTCTATCTGTTCCTCTCCTGAATGATTCCGTTTCCGAATAAACTCAGCTGCCCCTCTGGTTCCATATATTTTTTTAAATGATTTTCTTTTTTCTGTTTCATTTCCTCAATGCTTTTTCTGCATGTAGAAAAAATCTCTATGAAATCTCCTTTTTCATGTGTTCGCAGATAAACATAATCTCTCTTTAAAAAACTATCCCGAAGGTCTTTCACATAACCAATCACAGTATCGATGTAAGAGTTGCTTCGGATATCTTTGTCCAGAGAATCTAAAACAGCCGTTAAATACTGATAATCCTCATTTTCTAAATAAGACTGATAAGCTTCTAGTGCATGAATCCAGATTTCTTTTGTTCTTGCCATATATTCTTCTGGCACCTCCGGCGGTGTTTCCATAAAAAATTCTTCTGGTAATAGCTCCTCTTCCACTGTATGAACCGTAGACAAGGATTCTTTATATCCTAAAATTTTAATCCTACAACTATTTAGCAGGTAGCCATCTGTATAGTGGGGGTCACTGCTGCCTTCCTCGTAAATTTTCTTCCACTCCTGATATGTTTCTTTTAGGTATGCCTTTACTGTTTCATAATCCATCATCACCTTCTCCCTTCCCGAACCTGCTGTTTCTCATGCACCTCTATATCCATTCCACAAAAATCATCGGAATCCAACACAATTTTTTCTGCCCTATACTCTCCTTTGGCTATGTCTTCTGCCATTTCCCGGTTTTCTGCCCTAATATTTATCCTACGTTCCAAAATTTCTCTTATTACGACTTCATATTCCTGCATCTGCACTCCTCCTTTCTCACATGGAAAAACCGCCAGATAAAAAGTAGCGGTTTCCCCTCTTTTTTAATCCATTTTCTATCTTCCCTTCATAGCCCCTCCTATAACGGTACAGTTCATTTATCCGAAAAAATGACATGCACACTCGTTTTTATTACATCTACCAAAAATTTACCATTTTTTGGTGTATGATTTTCTCTAAAAAGGAGGTCTCCACAATATGAATCCTAACGAACATATAAAAAAAACTAAACCTTGTTTCCGCTTTGCATACGGTGTTTCCAAAGAACGGCTATCCTGTTTTCTGGATATTCTAAACCAAAATCGTATCCGCCATCGTCTTAGGTCAAAACCAATACACGTTGCTGATATTGATTTTCAAACCGGAAATATTACCTTTACAGATGAATATCAGCAGCTTTGGACGATTTATATTTATGAAGAAGATCTTCAAAAAGTCATCTCTCATACACAACATTTGGAACGGTACAGTAACGAAGAGGATCAGTTGCTCGTTTATAAAATCACTCCTGGCTGTTTTACTGAAGAGGAAGAGTTTTCTGAAATATTTTTATGGTTGCCGCAATGGTAACACCTAAAATACGAAAGGAACCGGATTTACTTATTACCGGTTCCTTTGTATAAACTCGGTCTTCCGTACAGATTGATATTGGAATAATTTACCGGATCTTCTACTACCCCTCTGGCTGTATTTGCTGCATGTACCATACGCCCATTCCCAATATAAATCGCAACATGACTGATATTCATAAACTGTCCGTTATTCTCGTAGGAATAAAAAATAAGGTCACCCGGCATAAGCATTCCTGCATCTACGGTCAGGCCATGGTCTACCATAAACTGTCCTTGTGTAGAAGCAATCGCAGGCAGTTCCAACCCAAACTCCCGATAACACCTCTGTACCAGGGAGCTGCAGTCATAATATCCCTCTTCATACCGCTTTTCCTGGCTGTATTTACAGCCCACCTTTGTTCTCGCAAGATTTGCTACATCCTGCCCAATTCCGAAACTCGGCACATTTTCTTTAAATTCCTCACTCATAACTTCCCGGAGCATCTCTTCTTGTTCTGCCGTCAGTTTTCCAAGGGCGATATAGTCCTCAAAATTTAAGTTCTTAACATAGGCACCAGAACGGGTAACTTCCACCGTATTCTCATTTCCATCTGCAAGATACGCTTCAAAAGTTTTGTGCCCATAGGCCGATGCTTCCCCATGGTCTGAAAAGTACACATCAAACTGCACGCCAAACTGATCAAATGCCCCGGTATCTTCTACCACATATTCTGTCCCATTGATAATGACATGGGTTCCCATAGGGACAAAGGGATTATCTGCATCCACAGCAAGCGTATGGTTAGGGGTTGGCATAACTCCCGAAGCAGTAGGACCGCCTGACCATTGCCCACAGCAAATGCTACAGGAGCAATATGCACTGGTTACTACCTGTCCTAAGCTCTGTCCTGCCTGAATGGTAGTCGTAATCGTCTTATTTTCAAAAGAATTCATCTCATCGAAAACTTCTTTTAAATATCTTTTATGCGTGTCATCCATAACGATTCCCAAATCTCCTGTGCCGTATTGCACCATGTAAACCATCAGCGTATCCATAAAATTACTTACTGCAGTCCCGTTTTTCTCGTGCAGATAAGCAACATTTTCTCCTCCCGCGCCCTTTACTTCATCCTGAAATTCCTGATAATAGCCGCTTAATACCTCTTGTACGCTTGGCCCGCCATCGACTCCGGGCATAAACGCTGCCAAAGGGGAAGCATAGAAAATCATAAATAGAAGAATTACCGGAAGCATGACCAATAGCAGGCTTCCAAACACCGGAGCAGCCAAAGCCAGCAGTTTCCTTCCCACTGCTGATAATGCCGTTGATGCCTTGTAGATTGCAATGTCCTTTATTGTTTTTGCCATACTATCCTGGTTTTGCCCAGACAGTTTATCCATGACATAGGCAAGTTTTCTTTCCCGGACAGCCTGTTTCCTTTGCTTTTTCTTTACTTCCCGCTGCATCCTGCCCTTTTTTCGGATCTTCATTTCTCTCTCCGGTTTGCGTATCTTTTCAGCATTTTTTTCTGTATTCCGTTTTTCAGACAAGCGTATGGCCCGATCCATAACATAAAAGGCTTCTTTGCTATCGGTTTCATTTTCTGCCTGCTGTATCATAACCTGCCCGCCTAATCGAATACCACTCCCTACTGTTTGTGTCATACGGCCAACTGCTCTGGAACCTTTTCTTCTCTTTTCAGCCCGGCTTCTCTTTCTCCGTTCAATCGCATTACCTTTCCTGTTTTCTTCCATGGCTTGTCCAAATGGTTCCCTATCTTTATCCACATCGGGATTCCCTGTTGCCGCCAGCTCTTTAAATGCTTCTGAATCATTCACGTTTTCTGGTGTTACCTTTTTTTGCAAGGTTTCTGGTGTTACAGGAATCGGCAGCCGTTTTCCTTCCTTCTTTGCTTTTTGGGAATATACTGTCCTTGTCTGCTCCCGCCTTACCTGCTTCCTATCAGGAATATCTTTTCTCCGGCTTTTTTGAAAAGAAAAATCAGGTTTTCGTGCTGAAAACACTTCTTTCTTTTGGTTCGTGGAAGGTAAAAAATCTTTTTTATGTATCTTAACCTCCGCATGTTTCTTCAGGCGGATATCCGGCGGTCTGGATTTTACAATTTTCATTTCCATCTTTTAACCCCTTTCCACCTGATACCATATACTCTCAAAAATATAACAAGGTTCCCCTTGTTTCTCCGGGTATTCCGGCAGATAAGGAAGTCCCATCGGAGAATATTCCTGTAAAATTTCATGGTAAAGCCGTCGTATAGACAGGTCCTTTTTTTCAAAATCATTTTCCGTAATCATATAACGGCTGCTGAAAATGGTTTCTTCCAATCTGTCCTCTCGTATCAGTTGGGCGATATCTTCCGGGCTGAGAGGGGGACCCAGCCGTTCAAATAGCTCTGGTTTCATCTGGTAAAATTCGCATTGGATATTCTCTGTTCCTAATATTTCATAAACGGTCTTACCATATAGAAAATAGATTCCTTTTTCTGTTAAAAAGCAGACCGCATCCGCTTTCTCAACTGTTTCTTCTGCTTGTTTCTGCGATACAAACATTTCTCTGTCTGGTACTTCCATATGAATTTCCCATTCTTCATACTGAAGCCCAAACGTCAGCTTATATGCCTCCTTCATGATCTCCTCCTTTCCAACAAAAAAAGACGCTCCCAAAAGCGTCTAATAAAATACTTCATAATCCTCTGTCCATGAAAAGGCCATCTGCCCCTCAATATTTTTATCTTCCATCCACCAGCGGAAAACACTTTCCGCATCTTTCCATTTTTCTGTTTTTTCTAATTTCCCTGCTCTCCTCCTATTTTCCAGCATTTTTTCAAAAGCTCTTATATACGCCCGTTCATAGGTTGGAAACCAGGCAAATTCTTTATACCGTCCACGCCCCGCCATAGGGCAGCCGATACATCCCACTCTTGTCAGCCCTCTGTCATACAAAGGATTAATCTGCAATTTTTCTGAGCGTATATAGTCCCATACCTCCTGATCCGTCCAGTCTACAATCGGATTGCAGATATGTTTACTTTTTGCAAGACAGGATTCAAATAATTTTCTTCGATCATCATTGTCATTATTCAGCATGACTTTACTTTTTTGCGTTGTTCCAAATCTTTCATAAATACCCCTGGTATTTTTCCTCCTTTGGCTTTCCTGCCATCGGACTCCAGTAATCAAAAAAGAATTCTGTCCTCCCTGCTCTTTTAAAACCTCGCAACAATACCGGGCAATCCTGGTAGGAGGTATCAGTTTCATTGGGATCAGACTCCACATTGTTATCCGTTGTCCCTTATAAACAGGTTGGTTCACCTTACATGGTATTCCCTGCATTTCCATTTTCCGCATCATTTCCCTGATATAATAAACAGTCTGAGGGGCATCCGCTGTTGTATGGTTATGCTGGATTTCAAACGGGACACCGGACCGCAGTAAAAGCGCCCTGCATACCGCACTGTCTTTTCCTCCACTGTCTGCCAGTACCAATGGCTTTTTATAGTATAGCAATGACATCTGGCTTGCTGTTTTAATACGTTCCATTGCTTTCTTTTCTAAATCCAATTTACTTTATAAGAGAAAGAATCCTTTTACCCGGCCGGAACTCATGCTCCTTTCCCTTATTTTGATAATCTTAATTTTGCTGCTTCATCATATGTTTCTTTCATTTCAATGACGATATAACGTCTGTATCATTCCTCCTCTCCGCTTTGTTTCTATTTTGCCTGCATGGAGGGGCTCTACTCCAATGCCATCTCTCCAATATCATCGCTGCCTTTCCCTGCTGCTTTTTTTCAGTTTCCTCTCCCCTAAATATGGCGGTTCCGGAAAATGTTTCTCGCCTCTTTCTTCATTTAAGATCACTCTGCATTCCTCTATGTACCGAAGCGTTTCCTTCGCATAGTTACGCATGACTGCTTTTGTCACCTCTGTAGCAGGTCTGTCCTCTTTGCTTAACTCTTTTATTTCATTTTCCAGCTGATGCAAATCTATATGAAATTGTAAATATGGAAGGATCTTCTCCGTTAAGATATTTTTTTCATATACAGGCTGATATCCTCCTCCCTTTTGTTCGGTAAGGCATTGATTTCCAATCATATGATTTTCTATGCAGTCACGCAGATTCTCCAAAAGACTTCCATATCCATCTCCAAAATCCTGATACCCTTCCAGGCATCTGTTTGTTCCTCCCTCGCGGAAATAAATCTTATACCTGGTTTTCTCATAGAGATAAGCCTCTCCAGGTATTCTTTTTTGGAACATTTCTTCGTCTTCTTTTTTGAAAATCTCTTGCGCCTCTCCTAACGTATAGATCATTCCATTTTCAAATGCTTCAGACATACAGATTTTGACTAAAGGCTCCTGCCCTGGTTCCCAGGCCATTTCTGCTGTTTCCAGCTCATGCTTTAATTTTTTAGCTGTTTTCAATACTGTTTCTCCCAAATATTTCATCTGTAAAAGAGAAGTCAGCCACTCCACATATATCTGTTTTCCCTCTGTGAGAAGTTCTCTCTGAATGATCTTACGATTGTCCAGTACCTCTCCGATCTGTAGAAGATACATATCCCCATCTACTTCCTGTTGTAATCGGTCGATCTGTTTTGCCATCTCTTTTGCCGATAAAAAGATCTGAATAAAATCTTCTTTTTTATACTTACTTCCTTCCTCAAACTGAATTTCCGGCATCAATTTACACACTCGTTTTACAAGTTCTAATATAAGCGGCTCCCGGCTTTTAAATGGCTCCCTTTCCAAGCATTCAAAACTGATATAATCACCATGCACCAGTTCCCATTCCCCTTCATGAAAGATAGATTCTGGCTCATTTAAAACAAAGCCAATTCCTTTTCCTGCATTTAGGATACTTCCATCTATTGCCTTGTATCTTCTTACCGCTTCTTCTAAAGACAGATCATCAAAATAGGCTCCATAATGATGAAATTCCATACACTCTGCCACAAAAAACCGTAATTCTCCATTCATTCTTTCCGCTTTCATCGACTCCTTTCCTTCCACTCCTTCTCTGCTGCCTGGACCATCTCCTGATGCCCCTTCCACTCTGACTGCATATAGCCCTCTTCTTTAAAGCTCATGTATTCTCCCTGTCCTAAAATGATATGGTCTAACAAAGGTATGCCTAAGATCTCCCCCGCCAGTTCTATACGCTTTGTCAGGCTGATATCCTCTTTGGAAGGCCGTAGCTCCCCGGAAGGGTGATTATGCAGAAGAATGATACTAGCTGCATTGGATAAGATACTGCTTTTAAAAATTTCTCTGGCTTCCATAGCGGAAGCATTTAAGGAACCCATGGACACTACATTTAAGTTAATGACTTCCCCATTCGTTTTTAGATTCAAAACACAGCCGATTTCCCTGTCCAGATTGGAAAACTCATCTGATAGAAACTGGTACACTGCTTCTGGAGATCTCAATTTCTTCTTAGAATACAGCGGCGGGGAATCTACCAGACGGATACTCACTACTTTTAACTCATCTGCATATTCCTCACTCTTCTCCAAAGTCAATTTCCAACAATTCTCCTTCCTTTAAATGTTCTACTAATTCCAGGATTTCTTCCCATGTAAGCTCCATAACTATCTTCCTCTTTCTGGAACAGAAACTTCTTCCCCTGTTTTGGGATGTATCTTAGATTTCCAATCAATCTTTTGCTTTTCTGACCGCACGCTGCTGACCTTTTCGATTGCTTGAATCATTTTTGCAGTTTTCTGTTCCATTCTTTCGCATAAATTTTTGATATATTTCAGGGTTTTTTGCAAACCTCCCTCTTTATAACCTTTTCCTACAGTTTTCACTTCTTTTCCCATAAAAATGGCCATTGCTTCTCTTTTATGTGCCTTTACCTCTTCTTTCTTTCTGCCTGCCTGTTCCAATTCTCTAAGCCCTGTTTCCAATATCTGATCTGCATTTTCCAAAGAGCCTCTGATACTTTCCAAGCGTTCTTTTGCCTGTATTCCGGAAAACAGACGATCCAAAACTTGCTCCCTCCTATGCTGAAGCCCGGCTAACATTTCTTTGGTCTGGTCAAAGATACCTTTCTTGACTTCTCTGAGGTTCATTCCTATGACAAGGAACTGTTCGTATATGGATTTTGACAGGGCATCCATTTTTCCTTTTAAATGGTTTCCTTCTATATCCTGTAGCTGTTCTTTTAAGAATTCAATTTCTTCACGCATATCTGTACATTGCTGTTCCATACTGTCTATATAGGAAATCAGTTTTTCATAAGACTTTAACCTGTCATCTTTAAAATGCTGTTCTGCAAGCTCAAAAAACTCTTTTAAATGTTCCTGTTCCCCCAAAGGTATTTCTAAACTCATCTCTTCGCCTCCACTTAATTACAAAAAAGAAGATATATCCACTTCAGCAGATATACCCTCTTCACATTTTAGAATATTTAATAAATTTTATTTCATTGAATCAACTATGGTTTTCATCGTATCGACCGATACACGCCCTTTTAACGTATATCTTATTCCGTCTGAAACAAATACTGCAATTTTTTCTGACACAACGCCGTCATTTAACTCCTCGTCACCATTATTATCTTGTATCAGATTGACCTTATATCCTTGTGCTGACTGATATTCTTCCATACTTTCATACATACCCAAATAATCAGTATCCCAACCGTTTTTTAACTGTTCATCACTTAAGATCAAATCAATATTCAAGCTGACCGGAGAATAGTAGGTTTTACCATGTTCGTATTCATATCTGTCTTCCTCTTCCAGATAACGGAAATTAGCAGTATCTCCAATAATAAAATTATTCATCGTAATCATAGCATAGTCTTTATTATCTGTTGTGATATGCCCTTGAAGGTAATCATTGTTATCTGCCAATTCGGTATCCAACAGGTCAATGCCTAATTCCTCTTGTATTGTAGCATAATCTTTAAAATCCTGTTCTATTGTCCCAAATTCATCTTTTGGTTGCTCCATCTTTTTTATATCTACGACATGCATTTCATCTAATTCAGCTAATACTTCATCATTTACACTGATTTTATTTACAAAATAATAACCAGCTGCTACTGTTGTTCCCCCAAGCATTAAAATAGCAAAACTTGCTGCTACTGTCTTTAAAAATTTATGTTGATTTCTTCTGACCAGTGATTTTTCAATATTTTGCTTCATTTTTTCATTTACTTTAATCATATTCAATTCTGTGTCAATCCTTTCTTTTATGTTTCTATCTTTCATAATCGTCCTCCTTCAAATAGTTTTTTAACTTTTCTCTGGATCGTTTTAATTGCTGATTAATTGCATTTTCCTTTTTTCCAGTTATAAATGAAATTTCCCTGACCGATAGTTCCTGATAATAATATAAAATAATGATCTCCCTATCGCTTTTATTTAACGACATGATAGCCTTAACTATACTGTCCTTCTCTATTATATCTTCGATAGAATGATCAACAGTTATATATTGTTGGTCATCAATACTCATCATAGGAAAACGGAACCATTTTGTTCTCATAATATTTTTACAAGAATTAATAGCAATGCGTATCAACCATGTTTTTTCATTGGAATTGTGTAAAAAGGAATCATAGGATTTCATAGCCTTAATAAAGGTTTCTTGTGTTGCATCCTCTGCTAAATAGTAGTCTTTCAAATACAGATAACACATGCGAAAAACAGAATCTCCATACTCTCGCATAAGTCTTTCCAAAATTTGTTCTGCCGGCATTTTCTTTTATCTCCTTTCTCCTTTTTAGACACAATAAATTTATGAAAAATTACATGTTTTCAAAAAAAATTGACACAGTTATTTTAACACAAAATCCTGCCTACCGCTGACCTGACAGCGTAGGCAGGATTTTATTAAAAGTTCTGAATAGATTAAAATCAGTTAATAGACATCACACAAACCCTACATAGTTGAAATTGAACCACTTCCTACCAAATTTCTTGTTGCATCCAAATAATCATTGTTGGTAATAGTTACTTTATAACTTCCACCCTTTTGTAATCCGCTTATTGTACCACTCTGTGTTCCCTGTACTGCAAACTGAAGGTTTCTTGAATAAACTCCAACAATAGAAACTGTGTATTTATGCCCTTTATATCCGCTTACAGGATTCCCTTGAAGATCTTCTACATGAGCGTTTGCTTTTACAGATACTTTCGTACTATGTACAGTAAATTTTGAAGATGAAACAGAATATCGGATTTTAAATGAAAAGGTTTTGTCCACTCCTTTTGCATCTTTATCCCATCTAACATATTCCCCAGTTTCTGGATTTTCATAATCTTCCCCTACTCGTACAATATCCGTACCGTTTACTACAAGATATTCTCGATCATCTGGTACTACTTCTGGCTCTGCCGCAAATACAGATGTTGAAAAAGCCATCATCATAACAAAACTTAACACCAAACTAATTATTTTCTTTGTTCTTTTCATAATTACCTCCTTTGGTATCCGTTTTCAAAAGGAATATACAGGTCTCCCACTTCTGTATTATCTATTTTCCTCTGTTTATAAGATTAGACACAGGTATTTTACAAAATATTGCACAAATCCTGTTTTTTTATAAATATTTTCTGCGACAGTCCCTACTCCTGCATCTGAAACGTTAGCTTTGAAATGCTGTTCTGCAAGCTCAAAAAACTCTTTTAAATGTTCCTGTTCCCCCAAAGGTATTTCTAAACTCATCTCTTTGCCTCCACTTAATTACAAAAAAAGAAGACATATCTGCATTTCGCAAAATACATCTTCTTTATACCTCTATAATATTTCTCCCTCCAAAGGAGTATCTCAATAAGATTTGAACAAAACAAAGAAAACTCTGTCAGATACTTCTACTTATTTATAACCATAGACATTCTTCAAAGCGTACCGCCTATAATTTCTGTTTCCGTTCTAAAATACTTTCTATTTCTTCTGAAAAGGAATGATAGGAAAGATCAATACTCTTATCCAGCTTTTCCACTATCGTATATTTCTGCTCCGTATAGCTTTTGGAAATAACTGCATAGATTTTTTGAACAGGAATAGCCGTCACATCCCTAATATCCTTTTTCAAAAGAGTATTTGGAACATTGAATCCTGTATGCCGGTCTTGGACAAACCCTACACAGCCACAGATATTCCCTGCTACTTTTTCGCTATATAGTTTCGGCCCTTTCCCCGTAAAATCCCCTATCATCATTGCACTTTGTTTGATCTTCATCATATTTTCCAGTACATCTAGTTTTTGTCTTGTAGAGCCGTCTTTTGCTAAAGAAAAATCCTGTTCCGCCAGTCTCTTGTCTAAGCACTTTTCATAAAAATGAATGGAAGATTTGATCTTATCGGAATCAACTCTTACTCCTGTTAAATGTAAAAAATTCTGCCGATGAAATACGACCTCATAACTGCTGATTGCTGATAGTACCTTCCGTTTGCCTAAGATCTGCTCCTTTACTTCTTTTGGAATACCATAAAGAAACAGTACTTTTTGATCTTCCAGATTTTTATGGTATATTTCCGCCGCTTTTATTATGATTTGAATTGCTTTTCTTTTGTCCATGGTCCTGCCTTATAATCTCCTCTAATTTAGAAAAGGGAATGTTTTTGCCGCAGCACTAAACATTCCCTTTTCCTGGTTGATTTTTCCGTTGTCTGCCAACCTCCGGCACCTATGTCCGGATCATATCAGGTTTTTCCGTTGCCTGCCAACCTCCAGCACCTACGTCTGGATCATATCTCAGATTTTAGGTGTCAACCCACCGCTGATACACAGCTTTTCTAATTACATTCTACAATATAATCTTATAAAATGCAATTACATTTTATTTTATGCAGAATCTCTCAAATGATACCCTATTGCTGCATCTGAAACTTTTCGTGCATGTTGGTATTGAAAAGTTTGTATAGATTGTTTCCCTTTTCCATACGGCTGTCAAACGGCACAATCACAGAGCCATGCTTAATAATTCCTGTTCCTGCCGGACTATTGCTTACATACTTTAGCTGTGCCGCCGGTATCCCCGCTACCCGCTCCAATTCCTGGCTGTCCAGATTCGATTGCTTCAATAAAGCAATAAATTCACTGTTATTCAAGATCGTAGTTCCAATATAGCTTTGCAGCATATCCACGATATTCTGTGTGATGCCGGTACACATCCCTCCCTGTTTACGGACTTTTTTCCAAAGTGTATAAACAAAATTTCCGCTGAACTCCATATCCTCTCCAAATAAAGTGTGCATCTCATCTATGTATAGCCAGGTAGCACGTCCGATTTTGGCATTCTCTGCAATCTTCCTGCTGATACTCTCCAGCATGACCAGCATAGCGATCGCACTTAATTCCTTTCCCAGATCCCGGATACCATAAACAGTCAGACGGGTATCTGTTTCTACATTGGTCTGATTATTGAAAATATTCATAGAACCATTGACAAAGATCTCCAAACCTAATGCAATATCTTCCGCTTCATCTTCCGGCTGTTCCAACAGGATCTCATGAAATTCTGACATCACCGGGATATGCTTTTCTTTTGCTTTGGCAATATCAAGATACAGCTTTCGTACACAGCGGTCAATAATGGACTTATGCCGGCTGTTCAGCGGTTCCCCAAAGCACTGTTCGCAAAGTGCAAGCATAAATTCTGCCTTATCCCGTATCCACCCGTTAGAATCTTTGATATCCAGATTCCATACATCCATATCTAAGGGATTCAGATAATTTTTCGTATAAGTAGAGAAATTAACTGTAGCTGCTTCCTCGCCTATTACCTGTGCAAGATCAAAGTATTCCAAAGTGGGATCTACAATGATCACATCGTCCTTCGTCCCAATCAGTACCTGAAACATTTCCAGCTTCGTAAAATAGGATTTACCGGAACCGGGTACTCCGAATATCATGCCATTTCCATTGACCAGCTTTTTTCTGTCTGCAATATTTAAGTTTTTGGAAACCTGGTTAATTCCATACCAAAATCCAGACCTATCTTTCAGCTCCTGTACATGGAAAGGAAGGAGTGCTGCAATATCCCTGGTCAGCATGGTCCTCATGGTTTCCACTTGTCTTCCACCTATCGGCAGTACCGTATTGAGTGCCTCTTTCTGTTGGTAATAATGAAGTTCAATCTGGCACATGGAACCATTAGCAATATTTTTTATCGTTTCAGTCATGCTGTCCAGCTCTTTCTTATCCTCTGCCATAAGAAGTATGGTCACTCCCGTAAAAAATACATTCTGGTCATTCTCCCTCACATCGTCCATGACACCCTCAATTGTTTTCTTCTGTACTTTCTTTAGATAAGAGATATCAGAAGAAAAATCATTGTTTTTATTCCGAACCCTTTGCTGTCTTAAAATGTCATTTTCAATTCCAAGATACTTTTTCTGCAGCGTTCTGGTCGCAAGTTGCTTTGGAACAGGAACCACATCTACAGTAATCATACTGTGTATCGGAAGATTGCCTATCTCTGTTAAAAAAGTATCTCTTAAACTGGAGGGATACCTCTTAATGAAGAGAACCCGGCAGACCTTTCGGTCTGTTTCAAAATATCCAGGCCAGAACTTCATGAATCCATTACAAATGTCATTTTTAGGATCACTTCCATAAGTAAATGCCGTTTTATAATCAAAAGAAAACAGTTCCTCTTCTCCAATACGGTAAAAATTAAAGAGTACCCGAAGTCTTTCCACAATGTCCAGCGGCTCCAATTTTGACCCCAGTTCTTCAAAATGCTGTTTCATTCCGGCTTCCAAAGAAGTAAAAAAGGCTTTCGCCTGCTCATAATCCTTTCTCTGGACAGTCACCGTCAGATATCTTTCCTGTTCAATCCCCTGTCTGCCCTGTACGATCTTCTCCTCAATCATTTCATTATAGTTTTCCCGAATCCAATCAAACGCATCTTCTCCAGAATGGTATGGATATAATACCTCTTCCCTGAAATTTTTCATGTTTTTGTTCCGGTTATTGATCGTTATCTTAAATTCCACATCAATCGTATTGATAAGCTGGCAGTATTTCTTCAGGATAGCCACCTGCTCTTCTGTCCCGGCAGTTACATAATTGATATCTTGAAAGCAGTACATTCTTGAAAACTTTCCTTTATAGACTTCAAAGGTTCCATCTTTGGCCATTTTTTGTACCGGGATGATATCCTGTATTCCTTTTGGTGTTTTGACAGGCTTATCCGCTTTTTTCAGTTGTTCAAATTTATCTGTAAATAAAATATCCAATTCCTCCTTTTTGCAGACGGAGTGCCGAAACACTCAGCGTCTGCCTGCTAAATGTTTTCGTTACTCTCCGTCCAAAAAGGACTTCTCTAACTCTTTTTCTTCTTTCTTATCTTCTTATCTTCTTTTCCTTTACTCTTTTCTTCTAAAAGAAACTCCGACTTTATTTCTTCTAGAGCATGATTGTAAAAAACCAGTGGTCTGTTGAAAAAAGAAAAACCAATGATTTTTTTCATATGCTGCCAAAAAGTCAGTCCATTATAGTTATAAAACCCAGTAAGAGCCAATGGTGCAACAATCGGTGTTGCCACATAACAGCTTGCAGTGATTCCAATTTTATCATAGAGCAGCAATACCGTTCCGGCTCCAGCCCCGATCGACAAAACGCTGTATATAAGCTGCTTTACATTTAATCCCATAGCAATAGACTCTTTATAATGCTGTAGATCTTCACTCAGTTCAATTTCCATATATCTTCTTATCTGCCCCTTTCTTTCCTAACTTTTGTTTGTGTGCCTTCACTCTTTTCCATAGACTCTGGGATCACATACAGACTCTTTCCATCTTTTTCCTGACAGGTCAGCTTCCCGCTTTCCTCTAAATCCTTCAAAACCCATGAAATACAGCTCCCCATAAGAGTTATTAGTTCCTCTTTATCGCAAATGACAGGATCATCTTCTGGTACGCAGAAGGTATATTCCAGCCCCGGAATCTGTATTTCTCCATTGTGTTTTTGGCATTCACGAATCACCAAATCACAATACTCCTCCTTATGCTGCTCATAAAACCATCGCTTTTCTTTTTCACTTAAATAATAATGGCTTCCTGTATTCTGATAATCCCCATAGGAAAATGTTTCTGTTTTTTCTTTAAAAAGCTTATTCAGCTTTGCTATCGTATTTGGTCTTAAATTTCCATAAATTTTTTGCCCGTCCAATCTGCAGCATTCCATGTTTCTTTCTGCCAGATTTCCGTCAAATGCAAATCCCAGATTCTGGAAAACCTCTTTTAACTCTTTTGGAAACTCTTTCGTATCGTGTATATTAATCCAGATAAATACATGGTTTAATCGTTCCATTTCTTTTCCCCTTTCCTAACTGCTTCCTTCTGTCATATCACTTGCAGCTTCTTTATCATGAAAAGCTTTCATCTACTCCTTCCATTTTGCCTTTTCGGTTCTATTGGCTTCAAAGCCGGGTTCACCTGATAAAACCGTTTCATCCCCTCTGGGTCAAGTTCTCTTAAACGTTCCAGATCAAAAGCCACCTTTGCGTAAGTACAAAATCCAGAATGACCTTCTCCCCTCATTTTCCTTCCTAATCCATTTTCTTCAATGAATCGGATTTTATCCTTACTTCCAAAGTCACTGATGAATGCCTCATCCGGTTCCGTATATTCATGAGATAAATTTACTGTCAAATCGTCAAATTCTTCCCATATCCCATTTTCATCACAAGACTCCAATCCAATGAAAATAGTTCCGCCAGATGCGTATGCGTCAATAGTCAAACGGACCTTTTCTTTTCCAAATTCCCAGTTGTAATCCAAAATTTTTTCTTCTTCCATCAATGTTCCTCCTTATAATCCCAATGCCCTGGAAGTGAGGTTCTGAGCTCCTTTCACGCTTCCTACGGTCAAAGCTACTGCACAAGCCATCTCTCCTAAATAAATAAGCGTTTTTGCCCACTCTTCATAATCGCCGGTAAAACTCGGAAGTCCTGCGCTGATAAACGCATTGCAGAGCAAAATCGCAAGGATCATCGTTACCGCTTCAAAAGAAACAGAAATAAAATACTTCATAAACTGAGTAAAGGTGTTGCTGATTCCCCGATTTCCCGCCAGGGTACTGCTTGCCAATGCACCAAACGGTACAACTACCATGATCTTTAAAAAGCGGAAATAAACATTGTAGATTAAGAAAAAACCACAGATGATTACAATAAGGCTTAAAAAAACAGCGATAATCAAAAATACAATACTGGTTCCAAAACCTAAATCTTTGATCACCTCTGCCTGTGCCGGATCTATTGCGATTTCCACGCTATCACTGGTTCCCAACAATCCTACCAGGTTCCCGATAGAAGTAAAGACCGCTTTCATAATATCTACGTTATAGGATACCAGCCATTGTGCCAGGGCTACACGGATAAACATACGAAGGATCGACTCAAACCGCACCTCTTCCCGGATATCTACGGATTCCGCACAAAATCCGATCACAAAAAACAACACGACTAATGCAGAACCAATCCCTACAAATAAAGGCTCTACCCCTTCGATCACTCCCCAGGGACCTCCTCCTTTAAACTCTTGCGGAGACTGCCCCAGAAGTTCAAAAACTAAATTTACCTGGTTGTTCCAAAAACCAAAGACCACTTCCAAAAGTGCAAGTATGGTTTCTCCAAGTCCAAACATCTTCTCACCTTACCTTTCTTCTGCGTATTCCCATTGGGGAACTACGCAATCCCCAGAAAAGCAAGGACAGATGAAATTGCTGCCATAATAAGACCGGCTACAATACCTTTGATCGCACTATTCATAGAAGAGGAATCCTGCTGCTGATAAGCGGTTGCAAATTCCATGACATTCTTTGCAAGAATGATGACTCCTACTGCAGCGATCACACTGACAACCAGCGTCTTTAAATTTGTAAGCGGCTGTGTAACAGAATCTACTCCCCCGGCAGCCATAACCGTTGTACTAAGCAGGAACATCGAAGTCATCATTCCCAATGTGCCTGCTATCACTTTGTTTTTCACTTCTCTTTTCTTGTTTTTCATATCTTCTAATACTTTTTTTAATTTCATATATCATTCCCTTTCTTCTCTTAAAAATTGTTCTATAGCAAAAGGACAGATTGTTTGAAATCTTATCGCCATACAGTACCAATCTATAAGTTTCAAAAAATCTGTCCTTCTTTCAGATCACTATGCTGTTTTCAGTTCCTTTCTCTTTTCTGCCATCTGTTCCGCACTCCATTCAGGATACAGATATTCCAAAACCTGACTAATCTTCAAGCCATCCTGCAAGCCAAGACGTACCTGTTCCAGCTGATCTGTTGTAAAATCTTCTTTCTGCAGCTTTTTCCAAAGAAGCTCTTCTTTCCCTGTTTCTGAAAAGACCTCTTTCTCTGGCATTTTAGGCTGGGCATTGGAAGCTTTTAACTGGGAACGGTTATTTTTCAGTTCTTTCTCAGAAAATAACTTTTCTGGCATTTCTTCTTCCAGATCTAATAACTCTTCTAATGAAACCTCTGCTGTAAATACCGCATCTCCGTTCTTTTTGCATTTATTATAGTAATCCCAGGATTTTCTCCCTACCGGTTTTATCTTTCTTTTCCCCTCCCTGATATCATGGATATAAGGCAAAGCTCCTCCATCTTCAGACTCTTTGAAGAGCGGATGTGCAAACGTATTAAACTTATTATCTATGATAGGGTCACACCCTCGGATAAACAGGATACACTTTTTATTATCCAGTTTTCTGGTTTCATCTGGAGTTAATAATTCTCTCCCCAGAACATCATAGTTCCGGCTACTGCTTCCATTTCGTCCTTTGGTTTCTCCGCTGCTCCTTTTATCTATGGTGCCTTTGCCAAGACTCTCCGAAACATACTTATGGGTGCTTTGCTCATTGCCACCCAAGTAAAGCAAAGCATCGCAGTTCCCTGGTATGGTTTCCCAGGTATCCTTAAATAATGCCTTGATCTGAGCCAGATTCTGTATGATGATAATACTGGAAATCTCCCTCGAACGCATGGTGCTTAAAAGGCTGCAGTAGTCATCCGGTAACGCAACATTGCTAAACTCATCCAGCATGAAAGTAACATGGATCGGCAGCCTTCCGCCAAAATTGAAATCTGCCTGATAATACAGTTCCTGGAAAATCTGCGAATATAACATTCCGATTAAGAAGTTATAACTTTTATCAGAATCAGGAATCACACAAAACAATGCGGTCTTCGTTTTTTCGTCCCCGTCAATCCCTGCTCCTATTTCCGCAATCCGCATTTCATCCTTATCCAGAATCCTTAAAATCGAAGGGTTTTCCAATAGGGCAAGCCTTGCGTTTGCACTGATGATAATGCTTCGTACCGTATCCCCGGCTCCCCTTACCACTTTGTTATATTGGATCAGTGCCGGGTGGTCACTCCCTTTTTTCCTCTCCAACCTCCGAAAACGCCGGTCTAAGTCAGATGGAGAACCGTCCTGTTTTACTTCTGCTTCATTTAACAATTTCAATACGGTACGGAAATTCCTTTCTTCCTCTGGACATTCCAGCCATACATAGTAAAACAGGGCTTGCAGATACAAGGTTTCTGCTTTCTCCCAAAACGGGTCATTCTGCTGTGCATTTTTCGGAGTGGTATTTGCGATCAGGTTTGTGATCAGTTTGATGATGTCCGTTTCACTGCGTATATAGTCGAAAGGATTATAGCAGTTGCTTTTATCCATCTCGATCATATTAAACGTAATCACTCGGTAGCCATGTGCTTTTAAGAATCCGCCGCAGTTTCTTAAAATTTCCCCTTTCGGATCTGTAACAATAAAGCTGGTGTTCATCTGCATCAAATTAGGTTTTACAAGAAATAATGTCTTACCGGAGCCGGCACCTCCAATCACTAAAACATTGTTGTTGATCCTTGTTTTCCTGGTATTAATGGAAATCTTTACATTTTCCGACAGCACCCGGTTCAGGCTGCCATCTTTATCCTGGAATCTTTTAGATATTGCTTTGGGATTTGCTAGGACCGCACTTCCATATTCCTTTCCGGGCATATAATTCCGTTTGCTTGTCACATACAGCAGCATTCCAATTACATAAACAAAGATTGCTGCAACAATTGCTTTGAAACTTCCTTGATCCCAATAGTTTCCAAATGGTTTTCCTGTCACAGCATTCAGTTTCTCCATAAAAGAATTGATATTGACCCCTGGCCGATAACAGGCATTTAATAAATAGCCTATATACCCTGCGCCAATCCCCCCTAAGAGGTAAAACCAAACCGGTGTATGTTTTTTATTACCATGAATATCTCCGGTTATCGCCCTCCCCTCTTAGGTTCTGAGATTTTTTTCTTTCTCTTTTTTTCCTGAACCTTTTGTTTCTGAATCGCTCTTCTTTGTTCTTCCTCCCTCTTCCTGCTTACAGAATCATAATGACGGGTATATAATTCCTCCCCTGAAATCCGGTACTTCTCCTGATTGTTTTCATCTACAATCTGATACTCCTTGTCTTTATACAGATCGGTATAAACCGTCTTTCCACCATTCAGCAGTGTGCTGTCTGCTTTCGGAATCCATAAAAATTCGTGCATCCTTCCAGGAATTCTTGTTTTTAATGCTTCTGGTGTTTCTTCATAAAAAAGTTTCCGGTCAATCGTGATCCCATTTACCTTTGGATTTTTCTTTTTTTCTTCCTGGTATCGTTTCCTGATCTCTGTTTTGTCCGGCGTCTCTTCTGTTTGATCAAGATACAACTCCTCTTTCCATACATCGCTGAAAAAGTACTCCTTGAAATCTTTCGGCTGCATAGAAAAAAGCAATTTTCCTGTTTTCTTCTCCTCATCTAGCAGGCCTGTTTTTTTCATATGATTTACAATGGGTTCCAGCTCTTCCTCTGACATGGACAGTTTTTCTTTTGCCCCTTGAAAACTCCCTTGAGGGTTTTGTGCAAAATACATCCCAACGGCATAAAAATCAAATGCCTTAAAATCATGTTCTTTTTTTTTCTGATTCTCGCTTTTTATAAATTCCTGTAATTCCTCTTTATCCGCATGATCCAGGTAATCTTCCATGGTTTCGATTTTTCCGGCATTTAACAGCTCTATGATTGCCTTTATCCTGGGAGCCGCCTCCGAATGAAATAGGATTTCTGACTTACCATCTTTTTTGTTCAGATCTGGCAGCATGGCATATAAGACACCATGTTTCTTCAAAAGCTCTTTTACTTTTGACATATCCCCGGTATCAAAAGAAAAGACCTGCAAATCGCCTCCCTTTTTTAACAACTGCCTCACGCTTGTCCTGCCTTCCAGTTTTTCCTGATCCAACAGCTTTTTTAACATTCCTGCCATGTCTTTCAATGCCCGGTATCCGCCGCTTCCTACCTTAAAAAACATTTCGAGCCCTTCATATGTAACCCGGATCACCTGCACTGCATCCTGCATTTCACTCACCTTTTATCACCTCGCTTTCGTTCTCCTTCCCATCTTTCTTCTTTTTCCCTTTTTTTCAATTCCGCTTTCAGTTCTTCATTGATCTTCTGGATTGCTACCGTCCGGTTTGCAAGACGGATCAAAAAGCGTTCCGGCTGCATGGCTTTCTCTGGTATATTCGGAAGATAGTTTTTCTGCTCCTCAAAGATTTGTTCTTTTTCACTCTGCGTATAATGAGGTGTAGAAAAAACAAGTGCCAGCTTCTGTATCTGGGCAAAATCAATCCCCCGGAAACCCATTTGGCATAATAACAGCCTTTCTGACTTATTCATCCGCTGTTCCTCTTTATCCAATAAAAAAAGAAGCCTTTCCGTTTTTAAAAGCTTCTCATAATCCATCTTAACCATGTTCTCCCCCTTTCCGGGTTCTGACAAGCAACAGGATTTCCCTCATTTTCTGCATTTTTTCCGGAGCCGGTTTGGTTTCGATAATACGGATAATGTCAAGGTCTGTAAGGCCGCTTTCCAGGCATTTCCGCACCTCCTCCAGTTGTTCCGGAGTCAATCCCTGCTTTAAAGCAATATCCAGCAAATCTTTACGCCTGCCTCCAAACAGCCTTGCAAATTTACCCAATCGCTCCTGCTGAGTGGGATTACTTATATGCTCAGTCTGAGGGAACTCCTCTGGAACCTTCTGCTCTTTCTGTTGCTGAGATTCCTGCTTCATTTCTACCTTCTCTGGTATCGGCTCTTCCATTTGTGGCTTTACAGTTTCCATTTCCTCCAGCTGCTTTTTCAGCTTTCGGATCACTTCATTTTTAAATTTCAGATTTTCTTCCAGCCTTTGGATTTCTTTTTCCTTCTCCTCTAACAGATGATGGTTCATGACACCTGCCAATGATTCAAATTTCTGGTTTTCTTCCCCAAATTTCTGTACTGCCGTTCCCATGACTTCTAAGATCTGTTTCATATACGCTGCAAGCTCCTGATCCGGCTCCTTCTTTTGTGCCAGCTGCTTCCACAGTTTATGCATCTGGCTTGCGGATATATCCGGGCTTGCAAAAGTTTTTACTTGTTCCAGGGTCAAATCCGCAAGAAAAGCCTGCACGATTTCCCTTACCTGATAAACCTGAAAAGATTCCTGGCACAAAAACTCCACTGCCTCATCTTTCATGCCTGCCATCATACCAGACACGATTTCACGCATCGTCGGAGCTTCCTGTCCGCTAAGTACCAGCTTTCGCAATAGCTTTATTGGTATTCCATATTCCAACGCAGACGTGACGATTTCCAGCTGTTCCTTATCCAGCTTCTTTTTACACTCTTCTAAATATCTCTGTTCTTCAACAGTCGTATGATCACTGCTCCTTCCTGATTTCCGTTTCTCTGTTATAGAGGATTTCTTTTTCCTCCCGTTTCCTCTCTGCTTGAAGTGTTCCCTCCAGGCGTTTTCCTATCCGGATTTTTTTTCTGATCTCCTGTTCCCTTTTAGAAAGGATCTGCTCCTGCGTATAAAAAGAAACATGGATCTTCTCTAACATTTCTTTGTGGTATCCAAGGTCTTCATATTTCTTCAGCAGGTTTGTATATGTTTCATATGCCGGGTAAAATTCCGGATACCCTTCTTTTTTATACAAGTCTGCTTCCAGCTTCAACTCTTTCATATAGGAAATCTCATCAAGAATTGGCTGATAGGCTTTTTTTTCCCGGAAAAACAGTTTCTTCTCTTCTTTCAAAGAAACCTGCTCCTTTTCCAATTCTTCCAGTCCTTTCTTAACAGATGGATATTGTGTCAGAAACCAATACTCTTCCTGTAATCTTTCCAGCTGTTTCATTACAGCTTTATCCTTCCAACTGTATCCTCCATAGCGTCTTTGCCCTGCTATCCGGTACTTCCTTACAAAGATCTGTTTCTGATACCTGGTCAAATGACGGTTTTTATATGGAATGTATAGAAAGAACACTTTATTTTTTTCTTCCTCATGGACAGATAGCCGTTTCCGGATATTTTCTTCTGTATATTCTTCGGATATCGTATCAATCCTCCGGTATCTTTCAAAAGCGGCCCCCGGTTCCAGGACTGCCAGATGTTTTTTCCCACGCAGGGCATATCCCATATCTTCCAAGCGTTCCAGAAAGTCTTCCCATGTGTGGGATTGACGCAATACTTTTTCCAGGTCTTTTTGTATCATCTGATCCCGTTGGCTCTTTTCTCTTTCCAGCTTTTTTTCTTCTTTTTTATTCCTGGCTGCCTGGATATCCAAGGTACTAAGGCCATAAGAAGAACAAATTTCATTTACCAAAGGCTGGATCTTTCGTTCCCAATCCCCTTTTTTGTATTCAAATTTCTTCCCCGTTTTCCGGTTCACACTATTGAACACGATATGCCCATGGATATGTTCTGTATCGTTATGGATAGAATAGACCGCTTCATAGCCGTCCTTCAGGTACTCCCTGACAAAATCTCCCACTACTGCAAAGGCCTTCTTCTCATCAACTTCTCCTTCAGGAAAGGAAAGAATGAGATGATAGCCCTGCCTCTTATCCTTCTTATGAAAGTGTTTTTTTGTTTCCATCATCGTTGACAGTGCAGTTTCCGGTATGCAATTCCAGCCCGCTACATACTGCCCCTGTTCTGTCTTTTCCGGTTCTGTGATATAATCTAAAGCATTTGATAAGTGTTTTGCCATATAACCACTTTTTGATTCTTTCATATGGAGAATTTTAGAAATTGCTATAGGCAGCCGCCTCCTTCCCTAAATCTTATCGATCAATTCCTTTAAAAGCCCTTTGACCTGTCCTAAAAATACATACAGCCTGTGCCGGTCCTCTTCCTGATAGATCCCACTGTTTACCCGGTGTGCAATCTGATTGATATTGACTCCAATATGGTTGATCTCATTACTAAGCCTGGCTATTTCATCCCGGATTTCCGGATAGTCCCTGGGGCGGTTTGTGATCAGCATCCGAAGATATTGGGATTCTTTCACTCCTTCCCTGTCTGCGTTTTCCTGTAACTGCTTCAATTCTTCCTCGGACAGTCTTATCTCTTTTCTGCATGATAATCTTTTTTTATTTCCTATAAACACCTGCTTTCTACAATTTTTTGTACAAAAAAACAGAAACGTGTGCGTTTTTTCCTGCCGCTCGTTTCTGTTTCTCTTCTACATGGTCAAAACTTTTTCCTGAAAAGTTTCCATATCTTTGACAATTTCATAAGGTTCATATTCACCATAAGCACTCGGCCGGCTGATCGTTACCAGCTGTATGCTTTTTCCTTCTACTTGATCCTGAAGATCTTTTGCAAAATCAGCAAGAGCCTTACCATGTCTTGTTTTTACTGCAATGCAGCCTTTATCCTCAAATCTTTTTGCTATCAGATAACACATCTTGCAACGCCTCCTCAAACATCTTTCTCTCTTGTTTTTCTTTCTATGCAAAAGATAAAAGCAGAAACAAATGCTTTTATTGATATCCGCTTTGTTTCTGCTTCTCAATCAATACCTATTCCACTGCTTTCAAAAAATAATTCAGCCTTCCCATAACGTTTTCTGCAGAAGCCGTACTTTTCTTACAATACATCAGGTAGTCCTCTTTGGAACCATAATTCTCAAAGAACTCTTTCAGCCATTCTAAATATGCGTTTTCTTTTTCCGGGTTTTCCATTACCTTTTCCATAGCTGCTACAACCATCGGGATAGACAGCTTCTTCATACTCGGAATCTTTTCTTCGATCTTATGGTCCAGCTCATCCAGCACTTCCAACACCCTGTTTACAACTGATAAAGATTCTTCCTTTCTTTCATTTAAAGAACGGACATACTTTTCAATGCTCGAAGCATGGAAATCTGTTACTACTCCCCCACCTAACAGGATCATCATCTGACATGCAATATTTCTTGTATTATCCGCTTTAAAATCACCTGCCGTCATGCCTGTTTTCCTTAAAAACGGATGACTCATAATCTTATGAATTGCTTCATTCACTTCCTCATCCATACATACTGCAAGTTTTTGAGCCTTATTTAATGGTTTTCCGTTATTCAATCGTCGAAAATTTTCATAAATATCTTCCATTGTAGCATCTGAGATCTCATATACATGGATCTGTGCTGCTTTCAGCAGCTCCTTTATTTCTTCATCCAGCTGCTCATATTTTTTACCCGCAATGATATGTTCTTGTCCGTCTATCAGAATCGGTTTCAAATGTTTAGATAGAGCAAACTGGTTCTTCATATAGTTATCTATGATGGATAATCTTTGAACCCCGTCAATATCGTATGACACCTCTTCTACATGGAAACAAAGCGGCGGTACAATATATTCTCTCAGCAAAGAATCAATAAGTTCCGACTGTGCTTTTCGATTCCATTGTCCTGTTTGCCTCTGCAATGGATGTTCTAAAGTAATTTTACCCTTTTTCAAATTGTATAACAGATTTGATACCGTTTTCGTTTTTAAGGAAACCTTCATTTTAACCCTCCAATTCCATGAAATATAATTCCATCTTACTACCCGAAATATAGAATGTAAAGAAAATCTTTCTATTCATAAATCTGATAACAGATTGCTCGCAGTTGTGTCAGAATTTCTATTTCATTACCTTCCCAAACAATATTTGCAAATCTAGCATCTTGTTTGAAAGAAGTATCTGTAAGTTCTATATTAGGATATAATAGCTTTTTCAAATCTTTTTCTGCCCCTGACTCCTCCAGATCCATCCATTGAAGACTGTCCCCGTAGAAATACACTGCTTTTTTTATCTCTTCCAAATAGATTCCTATATCCTTCATAATCTTTTCATTCGGAAGGGATACTTGAAGCATTTCTGCTATTTCATCTAAAACACAGCTGCTTTTTCCGTCCTGTTTTACGGTTTTCTCTGGATATCGTTGCTGCAGATCTATTTTAAGGCTTCTAAGATACTCCATAAAAGCCATTTCCTTTCGAGCATTTAATTGCTTATCCTTCCAGTTTTTATCCTTCTCATGATTCCATTCCATATCGTAAACTCCTGATTGATTTCATTTTTTTAATCGCATTTTTATCGAACATATATTCGCATCTATTTTATCACACCTTCACTTACGATTCAATGGAATCTGAAATTTGTTCCACTATTCAGATAAAAGCATTTCTCTATAAGGTATGTCTAATAAACTCCTGTGGAAATCCTCCATTCTTTTTTCCTCCATCAGTTTCTTTCCCATTTTTACAAGTTTATTCGACTTCCACGCTTTCTTTATGTCGGTCTGATTATAATATCTTGCATAGGAAAATCCAAAAGTGACTTCATCCGTGTTGGAGAAAATGGAAACGAGAGCATTTGCAAGTTCAACTATTGCATCATCTTGAAAAACCTCTTGAAGTTGTTCTGCATTTACATCATCATATTTCCTAATCTGATAAGATAAACCAAAATCATAAGCAGGCATTATTTGTTGATCTTCACAGGTAAGACAGCCAAAAATATCTCCTTTTCCTGTCACACAGTCTATAGATTCCGTTAATTCTATCTGGTAAACCAGCCCATTCAAACAGGTATCTGCTTCAAAACATTGGCTGATAACCGCTTCATTTTCATTCTCCACCGACTGAAGAAAGGAAATAGGATTGTAATCTATCCGGTTCCATTTCTGTTTTCCTTGCTTTGTTCTTTCGCTGAGAGTATGCAGCAACATAACCATGTTTTCCTCATGCAATTCTTCAAATAGGTTCTTCATAAGGTTCTCCTTTCATCGTTTCGTATTTATTTTCAGTATATCACACTTTTCCCTTTTTATCTTCCTACATTATCTAGCCCTTTCCCTGACAAATTCCTTTTTCACAAAACAGATCTTCAAATTGAGATCCGCCAAATGTTCCTCCTCATCTAAAAGTTTTTCCAAATACTCCTCCTCTTTTTTATATTCAGCATTGCTTTCTTCTTCCATAATTTTATAAAGCGTTTCCGTAATCATTTCTATGTTCCATTTACTGATCCTATGAACAATTTCCTGGAATGATTCTATGTACTCTGCCTCTCCTTCCATATCAAAGCAGAACAGTCTGCTTCTATCTGCATAAAGAGCATATCCATGCCCTTCCAGATATCCCAAAAGTAAAGCTGCATCATGTTCCGAGAAATTTATGATCCCTTCATATTCCCTTAACCATACCAGAAAGGCTTTTGGAGAATCTAATTCTGTATTCTTTTTCATTCTATTTCCTCAATGCCAAACTACTTTTTCATTTTTATAGGGATTCAGACTGTACTGGCAAAGCCAGTTCAGTCCTTTGCAAGATACGGATTTTGCCGTACAAAATCCCATCTTGTTAGGTGGCACAGCCCCCTAAAACCCCCGTATGGTATAATAACTAGACGGCAGATAAAAAACATTGCTGTCAGTTACTCCGTTTTACTGCCACCAGTATTTTTATCTTGCCATCATATTTATATTATTTTGTACCATTCGTGACTTCAATGTTCCATTTCAGCCACCAGTTTATCCGTTTTTTGCCATCAGACCTTCCATTTTGACTTCACAATCCATAGTTCTCTGACTGCATTTTCCCATATTTGCCACCAATCTTTCTGTTTCTTTTCTGTCAACCCACTGTTTCTGAAGGCACACACAAGCTGTCCTTGACTTCATTTTTTCATTTCTGTTATCACTTTTGCTTGCAAAAGATCCTTTTCTCTATTTCTTCTCCTGACTATTGCCTTCAAATCTCCTGTCTTGTCATCAATTTTGTGTCTGATTTTCTGTTTTTGCTGAACTCTTCTCCAGCATATTATCTATGAACACTACATTCTGGAATGGCAGGTGTGTTCCTCCTTGATTTCATGGATATGGATAGATTCCACGCTTTTTATTGACTGACTTGTTCCATTAATCGTTTCAATGCCATTTCAAATGCTCCGATACCACTAAAAAAGCTGGTCAGACGGATATCCCCGAACAAGTACGGCATCGCTTCATATAAACTCAAAAAAATATGAAACAGGACATCTACCACAATAGAATTTCCTGCCTGCTTATATAACTGGCTGTTACTGATTCCTGCTTCTTTTGCTTTTTGAAAATCTTCGTCCGCAAATCCCATAAGCCGGAAACATTCCAAAGGTGTCAGTTTTCTGATCCTTAAAATAGATTCCAGCTGGCAGATACCTGACGGTTGTGTGGTAAGTGTTGGGCAAATCCTTCCATGTTCCTGTACTCTTCCACATCTTTCCATCTTTGGATAAGATAAATTTGCTACTCCACCTTTCACACATTCCTCATATCCTTTTTTTGTTCTTTGCCTTACCAAAATAACATTATCTTTAGAAACAGTAGTAAGAGCATGGCTGATATCCTTTGTTTCACCCAACTCCAGCTTTTGATCTATAGTACCGTTTTTATTATATCGGCCCCGGATTGCAGCTGTATGAAGCTCACCGATCTTAATCTGGCTGTGTCCTGCCATATTTGTACTTGAAACTCCTATTCCTGACAGCACCTTCGAACTATTAAAACCGCCTCCATATTTTCCTAATGTTACAATTTTAGGCTGCAAATTACCGCCCTGACATGTATTGATCGCAGGCGAACATCCTTCAGCAGAATATACCCGTCCCGCCTGTGGATTTTTCCATGCTCCTCCTTCCTGAATCTGGCCTAAAAATATCAGGTCTTTTCTTAATTTTTTTGTTTGTTCTTCATCTGGTTCAAAAAGAAGAGCCTTTCTATGTTCCATGTTCTGTATCAATTTCCGCACTTTCTCCTGTGGAAGATAAAATTTTTCTTCCACTTTTTCTTCCAGTATATCCATCAAACGTACTGAAATATCTAAAGGCTTTGGAAATTCAAATTTCCCGTTATCCAGTTCCTTCTTTATCAGTATCAGGTAAACCCGCTCTCTGTTCTGCGGGATTCCATAATGTTTTGCGTTCAATATACTCCAATACGTATGATAACCATACTCATGTAGTTCCTCTTCAAATGCCTTGAATGTAGTATCCTTAAATTTTTTTCCGACAATATTCCTTACGTTCTCATAGATTCCCCAGTCTGGCCGCACGCCCCGAATCATTCGAAGCCATTCCACCAGCAAAGAAGATCTGGTCTTGTCCAGATTATGAGAACCGCATTTTTCACAAATATCCCGTTTGGAATAATGCACCTGCAAAGGATTGTATTCATATCCACAATCTCTGCATCTCCAAACTGAACCGGCCTGTTTTCCAGCAAGGCTAAAATCCTGGCATGGAGAACCGCCGCAGATCATATTAAAATAGGGTACTTTATTTTCATTTACTTTTGTTATATCCCCTAGATTCAATGTTTCACTTACACCATGTATTGCACAGTAACTCTTTTCTGCATACTTATCAAATTCACAAAAATTTACCAATCTATATTTCAATCCTTACTTTCGCAAGGTGTAGCTACACATTTTACCCGGGATTACTCGCTTAATTCCTCCCTTTCTTAGATTCTTTTCATTTTCTGTTACAACGAAAAATTACTGGAATCCATAGCTACCATGAAATATGTTTCCGGTTATATTTACCTGAAATGAACACCCCTCCTTTCCTGTTTGTGCCATTGTCTGTTGTAATATGCTGGAATTTATCACCCCCTTTCATAAGGTTCTGAATTTTTCCGACTATCGAATCTTTGGTTTAAAAGACGAAACTTTTTGTCTGTCCTGAAGTGTTCCTGCAAATTCCAGCTTTTTTCCATCACATAAATAAATCCTATCTGTAACCCATGATTCCCTGGAAAAAGTTTGTTCTATGATTTTCTGAAAACACTTCTGTACTTCTGGAAAAGGGATAGTTCCCGAAATCCATATACAGTTTTCAGCAGAAGGAAAAAACACATAAAAATTACCGTCCATTTTCTCTTTCAGCTCTTTTCGATAAGCCTCCTGAAACAATAAGACGGTTCCCTGACAGGCTGTCCCAACACGAATTTTTCCATGTTTTTCTGGCAACAGCCTTCCTATGCTATTTGCTAAATCATTTTTTTCTATCCAAGATTCAAAGGAAATATCTCCTTCTTTTTTATCAAAAACACTTTTCAGTAACATCTCCTCTTCTACATTCCAAATATCCGCTAACCCTTTTGATAAGAAACATTCTTTCTTCTTTCTATTCGTTACATAAAAATATACAGCAATCTCCTCTTTCTGCATCCATATCAGATCTTTCAGTATTTCATTTTCAACTTTTCTGTTGGTAAACAAAGGCTTTATCTGATCCGATATCCCAGGTCCATCTTTTTGAGCGCATCTGTGTATTACTGTATCATACAGCTCTTCCCATGCTCTTCGGATAGCATACGCTGTATCCGATATCCTGATTTTAGCTTTCAAATCATCCTGAATAGATTGTATGTCTTTCCAAATATCTGTAATATAGATTTCAGGTAAAACTACTCTTTGATCTATACATTGAAAACGTATTCTTTTATTTTCTTCTCCTGCTATCATGACTGTTTCTACCACGCAGTTCCCCTGAATTTTAGACCACCCTGCCATATACTTTACATGATTTATGAATTGCTCTTCAAATTCCTCATATTCCATTTTTTCCCTTCCTTCTTTTTGATCCTGACTTTATACACGCTCCCCGGATTCTGCATTCATCGGATATGTTCCACAGACTCCTTCTGCCTTGGATCATTTCCCGCTATAACTATTTCTTTTGTAGCAGCGGAATACTCATAAACATTATCCGAAAGTCTTTCTTCAGGTGTAACTTCTCGTTCATTGATATCTGCTACCATTTCCCTCAAATCTTGTATATCCATTTTTTCTTTTGGAAGCAAAAGGCATAGCGATAGGTAAGGTCTGAGTAGAGGACTGACTCCACTTTCCACCTTTTCCCCCGCTCCGCACCGTACGTGAGACTTTCACCTCATAC
>OGZS01000069.1_pt1 | contig 94356 bp, 73 predicted proteins | sample 1576901 | NCBI WGS metagenome assembly OGZS01 (sample SAMEA3541563, study PRJEB24748) | human gut metagenome | biome: human gut; feature: human-associated habitat; material: faeces | place: China | collected 2012 | reverse complement strand
ACTCGAATCCGCATCCTACGCGATTGGTATAGTTATTTACGAAACGATGTACTAGGTTCAAAAAGTCGTTCGTGCCTGCATGATAAGACTTTTGAATCTGGAACCCTGTTTGATTTTACAATGCCATCTTTATCATCTGTATAATTTTATCCTGCTCAAATTTACTGCTGTCAAATGCCAGATGATACTGGGAAATATCTTTCCATTTCTTATCTGTAAAGTACTCATAATAAGTACGCCGTTCTTTATCCACTTTCTTAACCAGCTTCTGTGCACTTTTTTCTTCCCGTCCCGTACGCTCGATGACAGTCTGTACACGATACTCAAATGGTGCATGGATAAATACGCTCAGGCATCTATTGTCGAGGATGTGATTGGCGCATCGGCCAACGATCACACAATCTTCTTTCTCAGCAGCATCCAGAATAATCTTTCGCTGAAGATCAAAGAGCACATCATTCATGGGAACAAAGTGAAAATCGCTGTCCATCTGAAGTTCATGGTCAATGGGAAAACGCCACTGGCTGCCACGTTTCTCATCAACCTTGGCAAGCAGATCAAAAGGAATATTCTCTTTCTGAGCTGCAATATCGATCAGCTCTTTGTCATAAAAAGCAAATCCAAGTTCTTCTGCCAGAGCTTTACCGATCAGGCGGCCATTACTGCCGAGCATCCTGTTTATTGTAATCACGCGTTTACTCATAATCAAACCCTCCTTTATGACATCTCTGTTATTGAACGATATAGATTCAGGCGGATATTCGCAAATTGTACCTGTTATCTGCAATTAACAGTGATAAGTCTTTTATTTGTGAACATTATAACATTGATACTCGAAAAAATCCAGTAAAATATATAAAGAACTAAATATATTTCGGAAATATTTGGATACAGTGCACAAAAACGATTCGCGATGAAACGAATGATACATTTAATTCGAAAATATTTTGAAGAGTGTTTTTTTGGATAGTTTTATCAATAGACACTTTTGGCTGTCATATGCTAGAATTAGAGTAATATTTACAGCAAGCAGCAAAGCGGATGATATTGTCCGCTGTACTAGGATTACTGCAGAGTCAGAAGACGCCGGTAAAGTAAAAAATTTATTTATGAAATAAAGGATATTTATAGATTTTTTCTTTAAGTTATGATATTATACTATATTGGCTGTCTGACGACAGATCCGAGTCAAATATTACAAGAGATATGAAAAGTATGTAAGAAAGGGATACGATACATAATGCTGAAAATCAAAAGCTATGTAAAGGTAAACAGTCTGGCGGAAGCTTATGAACTGAACCAGAAGAAAACAGCCTGTATTCTTGGGGGAATGGTCTGGATGAAAATGGGCAACAGAGCGATATCCACAGCGATTGATCTTTCCGGTCTGGGACTGGATGCGATTTCGGAGAATGATGACGAATTTGTCATCGGATGTATGACTCCGCTTCATGACCTGGAGACAAATGAAGCTCTGAATACCTACACACATGGAGCTATGAAAGAAAGCCTTTGCCACATTGTAGGCGTACAGTTCAGAAACTGTGCCACTGTGGGAGGAAGCATTTATGGAAGATATGGCTTCTCGGATGTTCTGACCATGTTCCTGGGAATGGATACATGGGTAGAATTATATGATGCAGGCCGTATTCCACTGACTGAATTTGTAAATATGAAGAAGGACAATGACATCCTTGTAAATATCATCGTGCGAAAAGAGCCACTTCTTACCTGTTACTTAAGTCAGAGAAACATAAAAACGGATTTCCCGGTACTGACCTGTGCAGCTTCTGTGATCGGAAATGAGGCAAGGACTGTGATCGGTGCCAGACCTGCGCGTGCCATGATCGTGGAAGATAAGAAACAGATCCTGAAGAATTTCCGGAACATGACAAAGAAGCAGAAGGAAGAGGCAATCGAAGCCTTTGCAGAATATGCGGCAGAGAACGTTCCTACTGCAGGTAATATGCGAGGATCAAAGGAATACAGAACCCTTCTTGTAAAAGTACTGACAAGAAGAGCCTGGGAAGCAGTAGGAGGGATGAAAAATGAATATTAATTTCTGGCTTAACGGAGTGAACCGTCACGCAGAGATCTCCCCGGATACACTGCTGATCGATTTCTTAAGAGAACAGGGCTGTTTCAGCGTGAAAAGAGGCTGTGAAACTGCGAACTGTGGTCTTTGCACAGTTCTTATGGACGGTCGTCCGGTGCTCTCCTGCAGTACACTTGCAGCCCGCATTGAGGGAAAGAAAATCGTCACACTGGAAGGAATGCAGAGAGAGGCGCAGGAGTTTGGAAGCTTTCTGGCGAATGAAGGTGCGGAACAGTGCGGTTTCTGCAATCCGGGATTTATCATGAATGTATTTGCGATGCTCAACGAGATCAAAGATCCCACAGAGGAGCAGATCAAAGAATATCTTGCGGGAAATCTGTGCAGATGTTCCGGTTTTGTTTCCCAGACAAGGAGTATCCTGAAGTTCCTGAAATATAAGAAAGCACAGGAGGAAGCATAAAGATGAAATATGTAAATCAACCTGTACGTAAAACAGATGCAATGTCACTGGTAACCGGAAAGCCTGTCTATACAGATGATCTGGCACCAAGGGACTGCCTGATCGTGAAGATACTGAGAAGTCCCCACGCTAACGCCTGGGTGGAAGATATTAAAACAGGTACTGCCGAGAAGGTAGCCGGAATTGCATGTATCCTTACCTATAAAGATGTGCCTCAGAAACGTTTTACCCTTGCCGGCCAGACTGCACCGGAGATGAGTCCGGATGACAGACTGATCCTTGACCGTCATGTACGTTTTGTGGGAGATGCAGTTGCCATTGTTGCGGGTGAGACAGAAGAGGCGGTAGATAAAGCATTGAAGAGAATCCGCGTAGATTACCGCGTGGAGGCACCGGTTCTGGATATCCACAAGGCAAAAGATAATCCGATCCTGGTTCATCCGGAGGATGACTGGAAGCTGAAAATCCCTCTTGGCGGAGATAACAAAAGAAATTTATGTGCATCCGCAGTGGAAGAACATGGAAATGTAGATGAGGTTCTGGCAAAATGTAAATATACTGTCGAGCGCACTTATCATACAAGAGCAAACCAGCAGACTATGATGGAGACTTTCCGCACAGCCTGCTATATGGATCATTTCGGCAGACTGATCGTTCTGTCCTCAACACAGATTCCATTCCATGTGCGAAGGATCGTTGGAAGGGCACTGGACATTCCTGCTTCCAAAGTACGTGTGATCAAGCCAAGGATCGGTGGCGGTTTTGGTGCAAAGCAGACCTCTGTCAGTGAGATCTATCCGGCGATCGTGACCTGGAAAACAGGCCGCCCGTCCAAGATGATCTTCTCCAGATACGAGTCCATGATCTGCTCTTCACCGCGCCATGAGATGGAGATCACAGTACGTGCAGGTGCAGATGAGAATGGTATCATCAAGGCAATTGATCTTTATACATTGTCCAACACAGGAGCGTACGGAGAACACAGTTCTACAACAGTAGGACTCAGCGGCCATAAATCAATCGCTCTTTACAGACATACAGAAGCCCACAGATTTGCTTTTGATGTTGTCTATACAAATGTGCAGGCTGCAGGTGCCTATCGTGGTTATGGTGCAACCCAGGGTATTTTTGCAGTGGAATCTGCAGTAAATGAGTTGGCACATAAGATGGGAATGGATCCTGTTAAGGTAAAAGAAATGAATATGCCTGTAGAGGGCGGTCCTCTTCCGGGATATCCGGATGTTCCTTATGCACAGAGCTGTTCCATGGACCGCTGTATGGCGCGCGCCAAAGAGATGATGGACTGGGATTCCAAATATCCATGCAGGGATATGGGAAATGGCAAGGTCCGCGGAGTCGGTGTTGCCATGGCTATGCAGGGATCCTCTATTGCAGGAGTTGACGTAGGCGGCGCAGATATTAAGCTGAATGAAGATGGTTCTTATACACTGGCACTTGGATGTACGGATATGGGAACAGGCTGTGATACCGTTATGGCGCAGATTGCGGCTGACTGTCTGAATACGCCTATGGATAACATAGTAGTATTCAGTGTGGATACGGATATTTCTCCTTATGATTCCGGTTCCTATGCTTCCGCCACAACCTATACCACCGGTGTAGCGGTTATGAAGGCCTGTGAGGAGCTGAAGAAAAAAATCTGTAAGCTTGGCGCAGAGATGATGGAAGTAGATGAGAGAAAAGTTGATTTTGACGGTTCCTGTGTATTCTATGATGAGACACTTGAGATAAGCGATGGGGCAGAGGGAAATGCAGCAGGCCATATGACAGATGCAGAAGAGGGCTATAGTGTTGATATGGATGCCATCAGTTCTGAAAATGCCCAGAAGAAAGTTTCATTGGAAGATATTGCATTAAAGAGCACTTTCTTTAACAATATCGAGCTTCAGGTTGTGAAACAGCATTCTTCACCGATCTCGCCGCCGCCGTTTATGGTAGGTATGGCAGAAGTAGAGGTGGATACAGAGACAGGCAGTGTGGATGTTCTGGATTATGTGGCGGTTGTTGACTGCGGTACACCGATCAATCCGAATCTTGCACGTGTACAGACGGAGGGCGGTATTGCACAGGGAATTGGCATGGCTCTCTGGGAAGATGTACAATATACAGATAAAGGTAAGATCCGCAACAACTCTTTTATGCAGTATAAGATTCCAACCAGACAGGATATCGGAAATATCCGCGTGGATTTCGAGTGCAGTTACGAAAAGAGCGGTCCTTTTGGTGCCAAATCCATTGGTGAGCTTGTAATTGATACTCCATGTCCGGCACTGGCTGAGGCGATTTATAATGCAACAGGTGTGCGTCTGACAGAGCTTCCGATGACTCCTGAGAAGATTGCCATGGAGATTTTGAAGAATCGCGAATCCACCCGGTCAGGGACAAAGGTGGAAGAATGAGAGAATTATGCCTTGCCTGTGCAGGCTTTGTTCTGGAGTTTGTAGTTTTTTATGCAGCGGGCATTGTTCTGACCCGGATATTGAAAATAAAAGGGGATTGTTCCCTGACTTTCATCATGGGATATCTGGTTTACTTTGCAGTGTTTGAACTGGTGATCGTGCCGATGACACTGAAATGGGTATCCCTGACAGCTGCGGCTTATATATGGGCAGGAATCATGGTTTCGGTTATCTGCGCAGCTGTGATCTGTACAATAAAAAAACAACGGATAATACGTGCCGGACAAACGGAAACATGCAGTGGAAGTTTTGGAAGTATTTCTGAAATATGGAAAAATCACTCTGTGATGATTATCCTTGCAGGTGTCGTAGTACTGCTGCAATGTCTGATCGTGATCTTTTACGAGGATACAACAGTAGATGCGGCGTATTATGTAGGAACAGTGAGTACTTCTGTATACACAGATACTCTTGGCAGATATAATCCCTTTAACGGGGCGATTCAGAAGGCATTTCAGGCCAGATATGTTTTTTCCGCATATCCGATGCATAATGCAGTGTGGTGCAGACTTCTGGGAATCCATCCCATTGTGCAGGCAAAGCAGGTAATGTCATGTATGAATGTAGTGACAGCCAATCTGATCATTTATCAGATAGGTAAGAGACTGTTTGACGGAAACAGGAAGAAAGCAGATCTGATGCTTGTCTTTGTCTGTGTTTTACAGCTGTTTTGCGGTACGATTTATTCCTCCGGAACTTTTTTCTTTACCAGAAGTTACGAGGGAAAAGCCATCCTTGCCAATATTGCCATCCCTGCAGTTCTCATGTGTGCCGTCTGGTATCTGCAGGAGAAAAACAGCAGGAATGTCTGGATCATATTGTTTGTCACAGCGGTCAGTGCGCTGACATTTTCCGGTTCTGCGATCATCTTTCCGATTGTGATCGCAGCGGGAATGGCTCCGGCAGCAGTTATGAATAAGAGATTTTCGGGGCTGGTATATTGTGCGGTGTGCATGCTTCCGTCAGCATTATATGCGGCTGTATTTTTCGCATGCAGAATCGGTCTGCTGACTCTGGCTGCATCATAATACAGAAAGGAGAGAAAAATGGCAGGTGTAACAATTCAGGAACTGGGACTGCGCTTTGTTGATGCATGTATGAAGCTGTACTGGGGTTCCTGCTGGTATCCTCTTCTGTTTGCTGTGGGACTGATCTGCACACTGGTCCGTGGGAGAAAAAGAAAATCCGGGATATTTATCGGCTATACAGTGTTTCTGCTGCTGACAGTATATAATCCGCTGGTTGTAAAATATCTTATCTCAAAGGCTAAGTTTGAGAATGAATATTATCGGTTTATCTGGATTCTTCCTGTGATCCCGGCGGTTGCCTACTATGGAGTCAGGCTTGTGACCGCTTTTAGAAAGACCTGGATAAAAGTTCTTATGGCTGCAGCTGTGCTGACGGGTTTTGTTATTCTGGGAAATCCGCTGGACGGGGTAGTGACTGATTTTGCAATGGCAGAGAATATTTATAAGGTGCCCAATGATCTGCGTGCAGTCTGCGATGTGATCCACCAGAACCAGGAGAATGATTTTCCAAGGGTTGTTTTTGACGGCAGTCTTAACAGTATTGTGCGACAGTATGATGCGGGGATCGCCACTGTAATAAGCAGAAATGCAAGTATCTACAGATCAGGCAGTACAGTGGCAGGAAATTATGATGAGAACAGCAGTTTCTATAAAAGACAGAAAGCATTGCTGGATGTGATCGATTATCATATCTATGAAGATAAAGAAGGGTTTCAGGCTGCGCTGAAGAAATCAAAGACAGATTTCGTAGTAACACAGATCGGGCTGGTTGACCATGATTTTCTGACAGAGTGTGGTTGTGAACTGATCGCACAGACGGAATCCTGCTACATTTACAGATTTGATTATAGCAATCCTCGTAAATAATGCATATTGATCCGGCTCATCAGAGCGTGAAATTCTGCCAAGCTGTTTCAAATGCATTAATTAAGAGGCGTGCTATAATCGAAATATCATATATCTTACAAGAGAAGGAGAAAAGAAATGAAAAGTAACATAAAAAGACTTTCGTTCTGCCTTTCAGCACTGATGCTGCTGATACTGGCAAGTCCGCTGACTGTACTTGCAGCAGAGGAAGAGGTGACTGCATCTGCGAAATTTTACGGCACATTCTGGTCGTTGGTTCCGCCGCTTGTTGCCATTGCACTGGCACTGATCACCAAAGAAGTATACAGTTCACTGTTTGTAGGAATACTGGTTGGTGCACTGTTTTACTCTAATTTTAATTTCGAAGGAACAATCCTTCATATTTTTGAAGGCGGAATGATCAGCGTTCTGACAGATTCTTATAATATGGGTATCCTGATCTTCCTTGTTATTCTGGGAACCATGGTATGCCTGATGAACAGGGCAGGCGGTTCCGCGGCATTCGGACGCTGGGCCAGTAAGAGGATTAAGAGCAGAGTTGGTGCGGAACTCGCAACCATCATTCTTGGTGTACTGATCTTTATTGACGATTATTTTAACTGCCTGACAGTAGGAAGTGTTATGCGTCCTGTGACAGATAAGCACAATGTGTCCCGCGCAAAGCTGGCGTACCTGATCGATGCCACAGCAGCACCGGTATGTATCATTGCACCGATTTCTTCATGGGCTGCGGCAGTCAGCGGATTTGTAGAAGGAGAGGATGGAATTTCCCTGTTTGTACATGCGATTCCCTATAACTTCTACGCACTGCTCACAATCTTCATGATGGTGGCAATGGTTCTTATGAAAGTAGAATTCGGACCAATGGGTGTTCATGAGACAAATGCTTTAAAAGGCGATATCTACACAACACCTGCACGTCCTTATGCAAACGCGGCAGAAGATGAGAAAAGTAATCCGCGTGGCAAGGTGATCGATCTTCTGATTCCGATCATAAGCCTTGTGATATGCTGCGTAATCGGTATGATCTATACTGGTGGTTTCTTTAGCGGAACTGATTTTGTAACTGCATTTTCACAGAGTGATGCATCTGTGGGACTGGTGCTTGGAAGCTTCTTCGGACTGGTTATTACGATTGTTTTATATCTGATACGTCGTGTCATGAATTTCAGAGACTGTATGGCATGTATTCCGGATGGATTCAAGGCAATGGTACCTGCAATCCTGATCCTTACTTTTGCCTGGACATTGAAGGCCATGACAGACAGCCTTGGTGCATCTGTATTTGTATCTGCAATTGTTAAAAGCTCTGCAGGCGGGCTGATGAATTTCCTTCCTGCAATTATCTTTGTGATCGGGGCTGTTATCGCATTTGCAACAGGTACTTCATGGGGAACCTTTGGTATCCTGATCCCGATTGTTGTTAATGTATTCTCAGGAACAAATCATGAACTGATGATTATCTCTATTTCTGCATGTATGGCAGGTGCTGTATGTGGAGATCACTGTTCACCGATTTCCGATACAACCATCATGGCATCAGCAGGTGCACAGTGTGAACATGTAAATCATGTCAGCACACAGCTTCCCTATGCAATGGTTGCAGCAGCAGTATCTTTCCTGACTTATATTATCGCAGGATTTGTACAGACAGCATGGATCGCACTTCCTGCAGGAATTATTCTTATGGCGATCACTCTGGTGATCATCCGGTTGAAATTCGACGATCTGAAAATGTAAATATAATCGGGCAGTCAGCACAATGCATGACTGCCCATAATTTTTGACTTGTAACAAAATAATGCATCTTTTGTAACAAAATAAAAAACTTTACTTTTTTCGGTAATTATGATAATATAGACCTTGTATTAAATAAATTATATAAATCCTTTGAAAATCAGATTTTCAAGATACGCGCCTGTAGCTCAGTGGATAGAGCAGTGGTTTCCGGTACCTATGAAAAATCGACTTAAAGCCTTATAAAACAAGCACTTCTTAAAAAACTTCACCCTTATTTCACCCTTATTAAATCGAAAAAGAGGTAATTAAAAAATGGCAAGAGTAAGAAAAGTAGAGCTTACATCAGAAGAAGTTAAAGCGCAGATTACATCAACAGAAGAACAAATTACTAAGCTTACTGACGAACTTAAGACTCTTAGATTGCAGAAGAAAAATCTTATGAAAGACTTAGCAGTAGCAGAGAAGAAAGAAGCAGCCGCAAAAGAAGAACAATCTATGAAAGATCTTGCCAAATTACTTCGAGAAAAAGGACTTTCTGTAGAAGACGTTCGGAATATGCTTGATAAAGAATCAAAGTAAAAAAATGGGTAGCCAAGTATAATGCTTGACTACCCATAAATTATAGTACACTGTCTTTTGTATATCTGACTTCCAAAGATTCAATATCCGGAAGTAATTTCTCATGATAAATATCATCTCCACCGGCCTTTTCATAAAGCTTTCCCATCTCTAGGAATGTCTTTAATCCATCCGGTGTGATGTATCCTTGTGCCATAAAGTCTCTATGCATTCTCCAGAGAGAACTTCTAAATGATGCTACAGTACACTCATCTTGATTAGTTATAAAGTTCTGCATCAAAGTTGTAAGATCAGTAAGCTGTGTGCTTAAAGTATTTTGATTTGTTCTCAGATCATCTCTGATATTAATGGACTGATCATGATAATTATGCTGAGACTGCTCAAAATCAGCAATTTTCTGTTCCATATCAGACAACTTCTTCTCTAAAGCTTTCTTCTGTAGAGATGCTTTTGTTTCGAGTCCAAGCGTATCAAGAAGTTTCTCCCATCCAGCTTTTAAAGCTATAGCAAGCATTGCACAAAGAAGTAAAGATATGATCACATTGATCTCACCAAACTCATGGATTTTCTGTATCTGTTCAATACCCATGACGTACCTCCTTATGCCTTAGTAATATATTTGGCTGATACATAGCCAACATATTCTTTTTTAGTAATTGATACTTTGTACCATCTGTCACCTTTAGTATCTTTTGTAACTCCGAGAACATTAATAAGATTGTCTTTATTTAACATCGGATACTCTGGAAGTAATGGATGTTCAGTACCGGGTTTTTTGCGAACATTCAATTTACTTGCAGTTACTTTTCCTACAAATGGATATTTCTTTGTAGTTGTTGCAGCAGGATTTTTAATGTTAGATTTTTCTACATAACCAACATATTTTGCAGCGATACGAACCTGATATCTTGTACCAGATTCACCGATGATATCCACAAGATTACCTGCATTAAGTTTAGGATATGTACTTAGCTTAGAAGCTCCTGTAGCGTCTGAGAATACATCTGTTCCATTAGCTGTACAAGAACCTACCCATGCAGTATAAGATGGCTGTACAGGTGCAGGAGATGTTAAAATAGATGTGACAATAGAATAGTCTGGACGACAAAACTTTGTTCCAGGGAGATTTGAATTATAATAACTCTTAGCATAAACTCCACCGCCATTTGGAACAATAGAAGAGCCTCCTGAAGTGTTACCTTCAATAGTATAGAATTTATCTCCTTCGACTTTTGTTACTAATCCAGTATGAGCGAATGTGCCATTACGATAGAAGATTACAATGTCTCCTCGCTGTGGATTTGCATACTTTGTGAAGAGATTTCCAAGAGTAGGACAGTATACATAAGGCCAATGTTTAAGAAGTTTTTTAGCTACATCAAGACCGAATGTTTTCATCATACACCAGCTCACAAATGCAGCACACCAAGCCTGTGCCTGATACTGAGGATATACGTCTCTCCAGTATTTAGTGTAGTTATTGTAACCTGCATTTGCAGTTTTATCATCAAGCTGAGAATTAGATTTCTTCTCTAAATATCCAACCTCATTTTCGGCGCAAGCAATAAGAGCATCAATAGCCTTTTCTTTATTCATAGTATCACTTCCTTGTGTAGTTGTTGGTTTGGGAGAGTTTGTAGAAGTAGTAGAAGATTTAGAATAGTCTTTATAGAATACACTTCGATCAGTTTTTGTTGGAATACCAGGAATGGTTGCTTTACTAGAGTATTGCCATCCAATAACACCAGTAGAAGCAGGAACTCTTAATCTTTCCTGTAATTCACCGGTATCATTATTAGGATATCGAGCAACCCAGCAATCGTACTTTTTCGCACCTTCTGGTAACTGATTCTGATACCAAGAATAACCACAATAAATACCAAATTTATATCCAGCTTTGACAATAATAGCTCTAAAAGCTTCGATCATTTTCATCATTAAATTGTCAGATAAATTCTCCTGACATTTATCCTCTATATCAAGAAACACATGATAATTCAGTTTTCTTTTATTCAATGTTTTAATAACTACATTTGCTTCATCTTCAATCTGAGCAATAGTAGTAGCATAGCTATATTTATAGACTCCAACAGGAATCTTATTCTCAATACAGCCTTTATAATTAGGTTCGAATGTGCTATCAACAATATTTCCTTTTTCTGTGATTCGTAGGATAGCGAAGCCCATTCCATAATTAGCAACGGTTTTCCAGTCGATTTTTCCATTCCATCTGGAAACATCAATACCTTTGATTTCTGCCATAATATCAAGCCTCCTTTTAGTCAATAAAAAAGAGAGGCTTTTAATCCTCTCTTTCAAGTTCTTTTAACATATTAAGTTCTGATTCAGAAATAATCTCAAGTGCCCATTCATCTGGCACATAGTTTTTCATTCGTTTATTCATATTATTTTTTCTATAATACTTATTCCAGAAATACAGGTTCCCAAGAGCACGAGCTTTATGCATAACACATATATAAGTAGCTTTTGAGTCAGGAGTACCATTCACTTGATAATCATAACCAGAACAATTAGAACATCCTGCAGCTATAGGACAATAGAAACATTCATCTGTACTCTGTGTCCTTCTATCTATTTTTGCCATACAATTAATTCTACATTTATAACATTCTGTGCATCCTATACCATTATCTACATCACCAATAGAGTACGGTTCTTGCTCTCCATTAAGAGAAGATTCCATGTATCTGATACATGGAAATATGCGACCTTGAGGATCGCAAGCAATCATTGAATTACCAACGCCTCCGCACCAGCTTTGTAAATCATCAGGATCTTTAGGATGAAAGAAATCTTCATTATAAAGGGAACAGAAGAAATCACGTTCAAAATCAAAATTCTGTTCCAAGAAATAATCAGATATGCGTTTCATTTGATCGTAAAGAACAGTTGCATGTACAGGTGTCCAACCCTTTTCATATACACAGTTAGCATTAATTTCATCATACCCAAGATCAACCATATGCTTAATAGCATCATATAAGAAGCTGATATTACCTGGAGCAATTGTGATCTTGCTTCCCATATGATTCCCACGTTTCATCCAATCTGACGCAGCATCGACAGCTATGTCATAACTTGGACCACCATCTGGAAAAACTCGGCAGGAATCATGTAATTCTTTATTCCCATCAATAGTAACTGAGAAAGATAATCTATTGGCCCATTTACGAAGAAATGCTTGTACTTTTTCGTCCCTGTATAAAACACCATTTGAACAAATAGAGAACATAGTTTTCATGGCCCAAGGATGATCCAACTCTATGAGTTTATCCATAATATAAGTACAGATTTGATCTATAAGCTCTATCTCAAGAAAGGGTTCTCCTCCAATGAAATCTACAACCAATCCAGGAGATTTCTCTGGATTGATATAAGATTTAAAACCTTTTTCACCTGATACAACTAAATCAAAGAATTTCTTAGCTGTTTCAAACGACATTCGATTTTTTCCTTTGTGTCCTTGGTAACAATATAGACACGCAAGGTTGCAATCATCAGTTACTTGAAAAGTGATACTCTGTGTTAATATTCTTTGCCCGTCATCGGTTTTTACCTTCTTAGATGGATAAAGTCTAGCTATCTGGTCCGAATATTGTTCTGTTCTTTTCATGCTATTCCCTCTAATTCTGGAATCTCACAATTACATTTAATAGTAATAGTCATTTCATCAGAATTATTTGGAATAATCCAACTATACTGATGACCTTCGAGGTATTCTGGGATGTATTCCTTTTCCATCTCATTTGCAAGAGCAGCATACTTTCTCTGTAATTCTGCACCACGTTTATTGTAAGACATAAGAGTATCTCCATTGATGAGTTCTAAATCGCTTGGATGTGATTCAATAACTCTCTGTACAATGTCTTTTACGAAGTTTAATTCAAAATTAACTCTTTCAAGCTCTGTAGCTTTTTCTTTATCAACCTTTACGATTATTTTTCTCATATCCTTATATTCCTTTCATTCTTAATTATTTATCAGAAGCTGTTTCCGTTTTTTCTTTAGTTTCTTCTTTAGTTTTTTCTGTTGTTGTTCCAGTGGTCTCAGTAGGAGCTATGGTTTTATCTGTAGCTAATGAGATATTAATAACACTTCTTTCATTGGAGATTTCTTCTGAAATACTTTCAATTTTCATTCCAGTATAATCTTTCTGGGTATTCCCATAAATAATTTTAAAACCTGTTCTATTGTCATCAGTAATCATATCCTTAATAGTGTTTAAAGATTTATCAGAATTGAAGATAGAAATAGTAGCTACAATATTTTTGTTCATATCATTTCCTAACCCATCTTTATATCCTTCATATGAATATGTATCGTTAGCACGAGTAATAACTAATTCTTGTCCGTCTTTAAAAATAAGTTTCATAACAATTCCTCCTCGTAATTTAAATATGGACCAAAGTGTTATACTTTGATCCATGAACCGTTTTGTTTTACAAATATTTTTCCTGATTTACGGGTGATTCGACAGAAACCATTTCCGGTATGGCCTGTTTCATTTGTTCCATCAGGTGATTTAAATGATTGATTTCCTGCTATAGTTTGCGCATCGGTAAGGTAGTAAGAAGAATTTACATAATTACCACTTGGATAATTAGCAGCAGTAGCTGAAGTGTAAACATAGCCTGAACCTCCGCCATTATAGCCTTGGTAGTTAGTGCTGTCACTATAATTAGAACATGCACCTCCGCCATACCAGCCACCTCCGCCACCGCCGGAACCATAATTATAATTAGTTCCAGAAGTTGTTGCAGAGCCACCCTGACCAAACGAACCATTTGTACCTGCAGCAGTTTGTGTAGCTCCATATCCAGAAGCAGAAGAACCACCAGTAGTTCCACCGCCATATTTTGTTGTAAGCGAATTTTCTGATGATGAACCTCCACCGCCACCAGCGACAATAACTCTAGCATAAAGATCATTTTTTCCTATACGAACATCGGTTGCACCGCCGCCACCTTGTCCATAACTACTATAATTATAAGTTCTTGAACAACCTTTTCCTCCTCCGTTAAATCCACCAGGTGTTTCACCTGTTGAAGTTGTAGCTTCTGGTTGTCCACCAACATAAATATATAAATCCGTAGAATTTTTAGTTAGAGTTATGGTTCCGACAGAATACCCTCCAGCGCCACCATAATAACTACTATATGAACCGCCTTGAGCACCCCAACACTCTATAATATATTGTCCTCTTGGAAGTGATATAGCTTGAGCTGTTCCTGTATAAGCAAAATCCATTACAGCATTAGCGCCAGCATCATAAATTTTATTGTTCATCCTTACAAATACTGGAGCTGCTTTTTTTATTTCATTGTTCATTTTACAATGTAGAGTTTTCTTTTTAACATAACAGGTGATCCTACAATAGCCATTATCAGAATGACCTGTTTCTGTAGAGCCAGAAGGAGATTTAAAAGATTCATTGCCAGATAAATTAGAAGCATCAGAAAGATAGTAAGATGAATTTAGAAGACAACCTTGAGGATAGTTAGAAGCAGAAGAGGAAGTATAAACATAGCCTGAACCGCCACCGCCACCGCCATCATCATCTCCAGAACCATCAGGATAAGTACCTTGTCCACCGTACCATCCTCCGCCACCGGCTCCACCATAACCTGAAGCGTAATAACATCCAAAACCACCGAAACCAAAACCAGCAGCACAATTAGAAGAAGAGTTTGTGGTGCCTTGTGAATTAATAGCACTTAAAGATGAATATGAAGCAGTTTGAGATCCACCATATCCATATGAACCACATCCAAAATTTCCCCTAGTACCAGATACACCACCTGCATACCCGCCACTATAACTAGGACTACCATCAGAACCACCGCCACCTGCAACGATAACACGGGCGTATAAAGAGGCACTTCCAATACGAATATCAGTAGCGCCACCACCACCTTTATAATTGTATCTATATCCACCACCATTGAAACCTCCGGGATAGATTGAATTTGATGCTGATGTAACAGAATTTCCAGATCCACCGACATATATGTATATAGTAGTTTTTTGAGTCAATGTTAAAGTTCCTGTAGAATAGCCACCTTTTCCACCATAACTAGAATTAGAACGATAACCTCCCTGTGCTCCCCAACATTCAAGAACATATTTTCCAGGCTCAAGGGTTACAGATTGAGCTTTACCTGTATAAGCAAAATTCAATACACTCTTCTCTGAGTTTCCACCATACACAGAAGATACAGAACAAACAGCAGTACAATTATTATCACATGAAGCTTCACAAGAAAAGCCGCATGAATTATCACAAGAACCACCACATCCACCTGTACAGGTTCCTTTGCATCCGCCAGTGCAGTCATTGGCGCAAGTGGTAGTGCAAGTAGTATTACAAGTGCCAGAACAACCACCAGAACAGGTAGAATCACAACCATAACAACCAGTATAACAACCAGAATCACAATTTCCTGAGCAATTACTTGAGCAAGATCCACCACAACTGGTGCAGTCGTTGGCACAAGAAGCAGTGCAAGTATGTTCGCAATCATAAGCACAAGTAGCAGTACATGCAGCATTGCAATCATTAGAGCACCTTTGAGCACAGGCGCTTGTACAGTCTCCATCACAGTTGTTCCCACAGCCAGTGCATCCAGTTACACAAGCACTTGTACAAGCTCCAGTACAGTCATTAGCACATTTGGCAGTACAGTCAGAACAAGTACTTCTTGAACCTCCCTTACAAGTTCCATCACAATATCCAGAACATCCACCAGTACAGTTAGTAGAGCAAGAACCACCACAAGAACCACCACATCCACCAGATGATGAATGAGTGCAGTTGGTAGCACAAGAAGTTCCACATCCATTACTACAAGCCATAAGCCTCACCTTCCTTTCAGTCTTTTATTCATAAGTAATCCAAATATCTCCATTCTTTCCGTCACTAGCTGCAGGCTCCGTTGTTGAAAGATGAATACCTATTTCAGCTAATGACCAGCTTACGTTTCCAGATCCATTTACAGATTTACTTGTATTTCCTACAGTAACGGTTCTTGTTGTTCCCCAATTAGCAGTAGTAATATTAGCTGTACCATCAAAATTCGTACCATTAATAGTTCGTGCGGTTTTTAGTTTTTTAGCAGAGCCGCCACTACCTGTTCCGTGAAATATAATCGGCATAGTTAAGCCCTCCTTTTATAAATCTATGTGTTTCCAACCTGAGTTAGTTTTTACGTATAATCCATATTGTGTTGGATTCAAATTTGTAATTCTGCAGAATCCACTGCCTGTGTGACCAGTTTCTGCTGATCCTGTAGGAGAAGTAAAAGAAGCGTTTCCTGCGATAGTCTGAGCATTTGTGAGATAATGAGTAGAATTTAGTAGACATCCGTTAGGGTAATTTTTAGCTGTAGAAGAGGTATAAACATATCCTGAGCCTCCTCCACCCCAACGTCCATCAGAGTCAGAATCACTGTCATAGGCTCCGCCGCCACCGTACCAGCCGCCTCCTCCGCCACCACAAGAGTAGCCGGAAGCATTCCCGCCTTGACCAAAAGTAGCCTGAGTGCCTGTACTCCAAGTTATACCACCTGCAGTTTGTGAGGCACTACCGCCAGATCTATTTTGACCAGCAGTATAAGAACCGGTGGTGTTATTATAATAGCCATCTCCACCATATTCTCCACCGCCACAACCACAAGGATTAGCATTGGCACTTGCTACACCAGCTCCGCCGCCACCTCCGGCTACGATAACTCTTGAATATAGAGAATTTTGACCTATACGAACATCTGTAGCTCCTCCACCACCTCTACCAGAAGAAATACCAGTTCCTCCACCATTGAATCCTGCAGCAGTAGAAGAGGAAGATCCAGCTCCACCAACAGATATATAAACAGTAGTTGCTTTAGTAAGAGTAATTGTGCCTTTGGAGTAACCACCATATCCGCCTATGTAACCACTATAACTTCCGCCCTGGCCTCCCCAGCATTCTATTGTATATGTACCTGGTTTTAGAGTTTTAGATTGTGTAGAACCTGTGTAATCAAAATTCATTATGTCGTTATTAGCATGAGTAAGGTATATTACATCTGTTAATTTAGTGATTCTTACATAGCCGTTACCTGAGTGACCTGTTTCTGTAGAACCTGTAGGAGAAGGGAATGATTTGTTGCCAGCAATAGTAGAAGCATTAGTGAGATAGTAAGAAGAGTTTAACAAACATCCAGATGGATAGTTTTTAGCTGTAGATGAAGTGTATACATAACCTGATCCACCAGCGCCAGCAGTTCCATAAGATCCAGCACCACCACCGTACCAGCCTCCACCTCCACCACCGCCAGATTCGCCGCCTCCGCCTTGATAAGTACCACCTTTACCAAAACTTCCACCAGTTAAACCTGTATAAGTAGCAGAACTTACACCTGCGGTTGTTTGTGTTCCACCTGAAACAGTATCATGTGCGCTATTGGATATAGAAACTCCACCGCCAACTTCTCCACCACCATAAGCTCCGTTATATCCTGAAGTAGTACTTGATCCAGCGCCTCCGCCGCCACCGCCTGCAACGATTAAACGACTATAAAAATGATTTGTACTATCCCAAGAATCTTTTTTTAATGAAATATCAGTAGCTCCACCGCCGGAGCCTGAATTGTAACTAGAGCTAGCTTCAGCCAAACCTCCTCCATTAAAAACAATAGTTTCTACTTTAGAATATCCTTTTGACCCTACATACATATATAAAGTTAAGTTTTGAGTTACTAATAGTTCGCCTTTAGAATATCCTCCTAAACCGCCAGCGCCACCATTGCCAATTCCACCTTCGGCTCCCCAACATTCTAACTTATACCTACCAGGAGCCAATGTAGCAGTTTGAACTGAACCAGTATAATCAAAATTCATAACAGAACTATTAGAATTAGCAGAACCAACACCGTACATTTTGTTGTTATTTAATTTGAAATAGAAAGCAGTAGCTTTTTTCATTGAATTATTTATTCTGGTATATAGCGCAACGTTCTTACATTCAATAACAGTAATTCGACAATACCCGTTACCAGAGTGTCCGGTTTCAGATGAGCCTGTGGGAGATGTAAAAGAAGTGTTACCTGCTATGGTTTTAGCAGCAGACAAGTAATAAGAAGAGTTTAATAAACAACCTGACGGGTAATTAGAGGCTGTAGCAGAAGTATAAACGTAACCAGATCCTCCAGGAGAGCCAGATGTGTCACTTCCACTGCTACCGGTAGCTGGAGTTGTTTGACCACCGGCTGGATAAGCACCATACCATCCACCGCCACCACCTCCACCATCATAGGAAGTATGACCGCCGATTCCAAAATATCCACTTGGAGCAGTTTGACTACCAGGTGTTCCAGAACCTGAAGTTCCGCCAGTTTCACCGCCACCATATCCGCCAGTTTCGTTGTCTTCTCCGCCACCTCCGCCACCTCCAGCTACGATAACACGAGCATACAATGAATCGGTACCAATACGGATATCGGATGATCCGCCGCCTCCACCAGCACCTTCGCTTGTGCTGGAAGCCCAAGATGAACCACCATTGGGAAATCCACCATCTGCTTTACCGTTGCCACTTATGCTACCAACTCCACCAGCATAAATATATATGGGTGTTTTTTGGTTTAGTGTAATAGTTCCAGCGGAGTATCCACCTTTTCCGCCCATACCAACTTCTATTCCTGAATTAGAAGAACTGTACCCACCTTGAGCACCCCAGCACTCCAATTTATAAGTTCCTTTAGGCAATGTTACACTCTGAACAGCACCAGTATAATCAAAATTTAAAATATCACCAGTTTTAATATTACTCATCACCATACACCACCCACATATCACCAGGCTTACCATCAGTTGTCTTAGGTTCTTCAGTAGAGAATGTCACATTTCTCAACTGAGATTTCATAATATCTGACTGATAAGCAGTTACAGCTCCATTAACGACCGGTTTATTCTGCAATCCATTGTAATCAGTTGTGCCCGGATCACCTTTATCTCCATAAACACCTATAACGGTTGCATCTGTATACAGATGATTATTATTTGATAAAACAAATTCATGATAACACCACAAATATTTGTTTGTAGATGTCATAACCTGAGCAGAAGTCGCCCATCCAGTAGTTGATCTGGTCACTCCTTGCGATTTAGGACTTGCGAGATAATGAGGGATAACACTTGATATGCCGACTCCCTGATCACCTTTAGGTAATGTAAAATTTAATATTGCATCTGTATCTGTACCAGAATTGGTTACTGCAGCCGAAGTACCTGTTTTAGCAGTCCCAATTTTAATAGTTGCATTCTTACCAACTCCGGCAAGACATTGTTCACCTTTGTAAATTGCCATGTTATCGCCTCCTTTTATAAATCATTTCTTATAACAATAGTAATGGGAATATCTACAGTTGGTTTCTCGGTTGCTTTTATAGTAATTTGATTTGTAGTCTGTCCTCCGTCAGCTAACATTGCATTTTGATAAGCTTCAATAGCAGCAGATGAAGCATTAGAAGCATAATCTATTTCTACAATATTTGAAGAAGTTACTCCAGATACGGATAATACATAACTATATGGAGCAGAAGATCCAGTCCATTTACTTGCTGTGAGAGTAGTATTAACAAGTGTACTTTTCTTCGCATATGTTTTTTCTGATTTAGTACTTGAAAACGCACTGTTGGCTGTTACAGATGAGTCGTTAATAACATTTGCAGAATCATATTCATCAATAACATTGTAATAGGTATTTGCATTTAAAGTTCCAGCTTTCTTTTTTGCAAGATAGTTAGCTTTTGTAATTTCAACAGGAACATTAAGTCCCATCTGAGATAAGGTAATATCAGCAGTACCATCAAAAGATGCGTTACCAATTTTTCTAGCAGTTGCTAGTTTATTTGCGGAGTTTGCAGCACCACCAGAACTAGAACTTCCTGCATAATTGTGCGTATGAGAGGTAGGAGATTTCCCGTTAAGAGCAGAAGTAATAGCATTTTGAGTCATGGTACCATCTGTAGCCGACCCAGTTTCAGTATAAAGCTTAGTTATTCCTAAGTAACTTGATGTACCTACAGAATATGTCGTATTTGTAGGGATTACCCATGCACCATCTGCACGAAGAAACTTTAATTGTTCTCCTATATTAGGTGCAGGAACAAGACCAGCACTTCCGGCAGAAGAAGAAGTAGCACCCTTCATGTTTCCATAAGTATGATCGGTAAATAATGCATCTGCAGGCACTGACTTACCAAGTGTATATGAACAAGCTACTGGCTTACCACCTGAGAAATATACTGGCTGAGTTGATGATCCAGCATTAGAAGTAAGAGCAGCGGCAGATGATGCGCTACCTGCAGAAGTAGCATATTTTACACTTTTTGTGGCGTCGGCAGTATTGTCAACGTTGCCTAATCCGACTTCGCTTTTAGTATGCGTATGTGAAGACGGAGCTTTCCCGTCAACTAACTCTTTTAATATTTTACCCTGTGCAGCAGATAGAGACTCAGTTGTAGAGCTGCTTATTAGATTATCCTGAATACCTCGCCAAGTGTCACTTGAAGGAGGCGTATAGCCAAGAGCGCCTGTTACATCGCCTTTTGTAAGTTCAGCTTTTGCATAAGATAGTTCAGACCATTTATGTGTTCCATCTCCCACTTTATGTTTACCGAATTTATCACTTGTAATTGCTATTTCTCCACTTAAAAGAACAGGATTATTTTTATTCCAATTAGCTTCCGTATCATATTTATGTTTGATTCGTATATTGAGATTTTGTTCTCCCATTGTGCACCTCCCTTTTTTAATTTTTATTTAAATAGATATAATCTATAATTTTCATATTTAGTAAAGCAGCCCCATAAAAGAGGCCACTTTCATTTAAACAGATGTCCCACAATTTAAAATAAGAGTATTGGCTCCATTAGTTAAATAATCAGTATTTAAACTTTTAACACTAAGAGCAACATTTCCTCCACCGTTAAATGCTACAGCATCAGCAACGGCACCTCCAGTAAGAGAGAAATTTCTTGATGCTGCAAGTTTTGTTGCAGAAGCAGCATTACCTGTACAAGCAGCCGCAGAAGTAGCAGTCGTTGCGTTACCCTGAAGAGCACCTGCAAAAGTAGTAGCAACAAGTTTCCCAGCAGTTGTATCAAGATATACACCTGTATCAAATACCTGTTCTCCAATACCAGTTGTTGCACTTGTAGTACCAGTTACATAAGCCTTTGCAGTAGTATTAAGAGTATTCTTTACTTTCTGGTCAGTTGTTTTGTAACCTTTTCCTTCAACAAAAGCGGCAACAGCTTTTGAAGTTGGAAGCTTAGTAGAAGTAGAAGCGGCTGCGATAGAAGAATCTACCTGTTTTGTAGCAGCTTCACCTACTGTAATTTCTCCAGATTTAGCACTTGTTGTAAGATTCTGTGTTGTAGTGGAATACTTAACAGTAGTAACGATTTCATCACCAGATGGTACAACAATCCATTTTGGATCCTTTGACATAGCGACTACTAAGTCACCGACCTTAGCTGTCACAGCAGCTCCTGTATAAGAATTATCAGCAACTACAGAAACCTGAGTAATTACTTTATATGTATCGCCTATTACAACAGAAGATGTAGGAAGAGCAGTAGCAGTACCATTAGTTCCAAGTGTTCCTTTAAACACCATTGCATCAGAAGCAGCAATAGAACTTGAAATTTTGGCATCTACATACTGTTTTGTTGTTGGCTGTAAAGCATCAGTTGGATCGGCTGCAAGCGTTACTGTACCTGTGAATGTACCACCGGCTTTTGGCATAGCCGCGTCTGCTTTTGCACCCTGTGCGGCAGTTGCATAAGCAGAAGTATTTGTATATGCAGCACTTCCTAATCCTTTTACCGCAATATTATCTGTAGTTGTTCCATCTACAGTCAGTTTTAATGTACCGTTGTTAGTACCGGAAGCAAGAGTTACGTTCTGTACTGAACCATCACCAATCAGTGCAGAGATTTCTTCTGGTGTCATAGTTGCATATGGCAATTCAGCAAATGTTTTAACTCCATCACCAATTTTAATTTTGTAAGCACCAGATTCTGTAATTTCAATCGCTTGTTCACCCTTTAAAAGAACAAGCGTAGATTTCGCCCAATTAGCGGTTGTATCCGATTTAAGGGCAATACGAGTATTCAATGTCTGTGTAGCCATTTACATCATCCTTTCGAGCTACCGCATTGCATGATGAATTCCTTTTCAGGATCAAATGCCAATGCATAATATTTGATATTATTATCATCCCATCTATAGATTGCATTTGTGGTTGTGTCCACATAAATTGCGTTTGTTTTACCAATTGTTGGAAACAATGTATAAGATGCATAAGGGATGACTTCTTGCTGATCAGCTATATATTTTTTAATATAATCAACAAGCTCAGTAAGACCTTGTAAATTAAGAAATTGTTCTTTCATTATCTGCACATCCCTTCGCTTTAATTAAAGCAAGGGGAGTAACCCCTTACTTTACGCACTAAATAAACCTTTGATAGACGCACTTGGAATTGCTTCATATCCATCTCCAACAAGTCCCTTAAGAGCGGCAATATCAGATGTGTTTTTAGCAATCTTCGGTTTTTCAGTAGCAAGGTCTTTTTCTACAGCAGTAATTTTGCCTTCCGCTGTATCCATTCTACCTTTAACAGCAGTAATATCTTCGGCATTCTTTTTATCAGCAGCCTCTAATGTAGGTAATTTCTTTTCGATAGCATCAATTCTGCCTACAGCAGCTTCAAGATCAGCAGCTTTTGCATACTTAGAAAGATCAGAATCAGCAAGAGCTTTAGATACGTATTCTGCAATATAACCTACGATATCTTTAGATGTAGCAGATTCTGGAAGAGTACCGATAAGAGTCTTCAGCTTTGTGATATCCTCTTTATTTGTTTTGATCTGAGAATTCATTGTAGCAGCATCAGATGTATGTGTAGAAATCCAATCAGAAATCTCTTTCAGTGTATCATATGCTTCTGGAGCATCTGCGACGATTTTAGCGACTGCATCTGCAACAGCTTTCTTTACAGAACCATCGCCTGTACCATTCAGAGTACCGATAGCTGCTGTATTAGCTGCAACGCTTGCTTTTAATGCAGAATCATCATATTTACCAGCAGTAACTGCTTCTTTGATGTAATTAACTACATCTTTAGCTTTTGCATCAGCAGGAATAGTACCAACATAAGACATTACTTCTGTTTTTGCTGTGTTAGCAGCTCCGGCTGCATCGAAATCTGTAGCTGCCTTTCCAGAATCTACCAGATTACCATTAGCATCAAGACCTGCAAGATGTCCGGAAATAGCTCCTTTTACTTTATCTGCCTTACCTGTTGGCTGAGGAATAGTAATAGTGAATGCTGCTTCATCAATAGTTACTGGAGCAGTTTTTGTGTAAAAATAAAGTGTGTATCCGTCTTCTGACTGAGATACTGTTTTAATTGAGCTTTTAACAGCTTCACTGATTTTAGAGTCGATCTGTACGTTATGCAGATTTAAAAACTCTTGAAGATTAGAAAGTGTAGCGAACTGTAATTTTGCCATAATTAGTTTCCTCCTTGAAATATGTTTGTTAAATCTTTGGAATCAATACCTCCGAGTTTTCGATCTAAAGCAGCGTCAATATGTTCGTCTAAAACATCCAGAACAGTTTCTTCAATGATATTTGAAACATATTCTTTTACAGAATCAGCACTTGCAAAATTCTGCTCATTAATCCACTCCTCGGTTACATAACGATCAGTCGTATATTCACCATCTTGTTGAATGAAATAAAGAGTAATAGATTTTCCTTGCATTTTTGTGATTGTCGTGCTGGAAGTATCAGCATCATGAGATACAAGATACAGAACATCATCTGCTGAAGATTGAACAGTAGTATTGTTTCCACCAATGATACATTGGCCTTTTACTTTATAAATACCATCATCGAGTAATGATATCTTCACAGGAACAGTAAGTGTACCTATAAGATTTACAATAGGTACGTCAGATAATTTGTTATAAGATAAGCTGTTGATATAATCTACAACAGTGGACTTATCTTCAAGATTACCGATTATATTATCTAAAAGAGTAGAAAGCTCAGAAGATTTGACATAATTATCCAATCCAATTGTTTTCTTGACTTCTTCAACAATATGACCTTTATCTTCGTCAGTCATAGATATGTCGTAAGAGAAAAGTAGTTTATCTCCAGAGAAAAACATAAGATTTGATCCGATGCATTTTACATCTGTAATCTGTTTATCTCCTTTGACATATTCTAATGTATTGTCGATGGTCACCCATGCTATACTCTTACTGTCTTGGATGTAACAAAGTCCTGGGTATTTTAGCACCCCTCTTTGTAAAGCCTTTTCTGCAATTTGCTTAGTTGATGCAGAATACCAGGTTGGAATTAACGCCATGCTGTGATCACCTCTTCAATTTGTCATATTCATATTTTGAAATTTCTTTTATTACATAGATGTCATTATCAGGCGGAAAATTATAGAGACCTTCAATGTGCCATCCATATTTTCCGTCTGAACTTAAAATAGCCTGTGCTTCTGTGATATCACATAGAAGCAACAGACTATGTTTTTCCTGATATTTGATATACAGGATATGATTAAGGACATCTACGACTTCATCATTTTTGATTACTTTATAATACATGTGATATCCTCCTTATAAGAGGGGAATAGTTACCCCTCGCATGAAATTGAGAACATAAGTAAAATTCCAGAATTCTGTCCTGGATAAGAGAATCCATATGTTGCACCAGATTCATTAACCGTATACAACCAGTTTGCAACTGTAGCATTTGGAGATCTGGTCCAATAAGATTTATACTCTGCAGGAATAGAAGAGTTTGCTTTCTTTCTGGTATCATCATCTGTGAAATAAGCAATAGGTGCATTTGTTTCAGAGATATATGGTTCAGAAGTAGCAGTAGGATCAACTTCGTACAGAGATGGAACATAGAATCTGCAATTAGATACGGATGTATCATTTGATTTATTACCAATAGAAGAGTATACTTTTACAGGTTTGATCAGGGCTTTCCATAAAGGAGAAATAGCTTTAAGGAGACGTGTATTCAGCCATGTGTTCAGAGAAGATTCAGCCCATCCACCTGCATTTGTGCTCTTATTATTATAAGGCTTTTCAGTACCTAACAGGTTTGAAGCAACAAATGTAATGTTAGCTCTCTTTGAAGCAACGTCAGACAGATAATATCCTTTAAACTTAGCCACTTCCATAGGGATTATTTCGTGGATCCATGCAGCAATATCCATACATTGTTCTTCACCAAGATCTGCGTACCATACTTTAGCCCAATGTATAGTGCCTTTTGCAAAGTTTTCATATGCTCCGTCGTCAGCTTTAGAACATCCAAATACGAGAGTGGAACTATGCTCTGGAATCCTGATCGCATTCAGAGTAGTAGAAGATACTTCTTTCCCAGTCATGTTTGAATTGTACACATAAAGCTTCTGACTTCCAGCTTCATGACGGAATACAATAATCTCTCGGTTTGTTCCAGCAGATGGAGTTATACTATCAGTATTCCATGAGAAACGAGGTTCCTGAGAATACCAAAGTCTGAATCCATTTGAACCATCACCTTGAAAACACTGAGCAAGAGTGGAGTTTACACTATTTCCTGAATCAAATTCAAAGTCAATAGCAATTGTAAAGTCTCTGTCTTTTTCCATAATCTTTAATCCGGTGTCAATATAGTTTGTTCCATCAAATTTAGTCGCAGCTGAAATAACTTCATGCTCTTCAATGTCGCCATAGCTATAATCAACACCAAGTTTGAAATCTAATGTATCTTTTAATGATAATGATTTTGCTTCAAGTCCCATTTTCATAAGAGTATAAAGCTCAACCTGTGTCATATTGGCCAGATCCTTACCATCAAAGTATCCATCTACGTATTCGCAGGTTTCATATACTGCATTGATCGTTTTATTTCCATCGACAAATCCTGACTTATCCCATCCTTTAAACAGATTGTACTTATAAGCAGATTCCTCAGCAGTATATACAGGAGTATCACCTGTATATTTTACATAAGAACCATACTGGGCAGTAGATTCTTGAAGAGATAATCCTTTAGAAACATATTTTACAGTATATTCACGAATTTTGCTATTGTATACAGCTTTGATAGTTCTGTCAGCGAAGATTCTAGTTAGAGATCCATCCCAGCCTTTGAATGTATAATCAAGTTTGATTGTGCTTTCTTTGGTAGGAATAGGAATCGGATCAATTTCTCTTGTAATAGGATCAACTGCATTTGCACCTTTATCAACGTACTGGATATCAAGAACTGTATTTTCTTCATCGTCGTTGACGAATGTTACTTTGAACTGAGTGATAATTGAATCGTAGGTAATCTCTAAATCTGGCCATAATTCAGCGAATTCATCCAGCCTTTGCTGTCTCATAACAGGAATGTGTACAGTTCCTATAAGAACAGAATGTACAGAGTTATATCCGTTATCATCAATACCAGTCATTTTTGCTAATCTGTCAAGCAGAGTAGTATCGTCCAGTTCCCAATTGATGCCAGTTACACGAACTCTGGTTAATCCAGTAGCTTTATTGATAATGTCTTTTGCATCCAAAGTATTGCAGTTATCAAGAGACAGAGTAGTAAGATTTGCATAACTTGCTATAGTAAGATCGGTCAATCTATACAGGTTCTTTCCGGTAAGAGATGCGATGGCAGGAAGATGAGCAGTTTCAATCTTTCCGCCAGGAGCAAAGATAACACCTGTAATACCAGATCCTTCTGCTAGAAACTCTTCGAGATTTTTACAGTCAGAAAGGTCGATTGTCTTTTTCAGGTTTGGCAGATTCTCAAGATTCAGTCGTTCCAGAAGGACATTCTGTCCGATTGAGAAATCATTCATATTTGTATTCTGATATCCTTCAACATCAGAACCAATAAGAATGTCTGTCATTTTTACACCCTGATTGAAATTTGTATATCCCGGATAGAATGGCGCAATATCACCAATGGATTGCATCAAAGATGCATTATATACATAGACCTCTGTATCGTTCATAGCAGCAATAGGAGATTTGACTGTATAAGTCTGACCTCTCTTAGCTCTTTGACGAACAAGGTTAGAACCAAATCTTACATCAACATAAGAATCAGCATAAGGAACAATATGGAATGTACCGTCCGGTTTTACACCAGTCCAGTTTGTTGGAGTGTAACCACGGATTGTGATTACATCTGAGGTAGTAGTAGAACCTACATATTTAGATGCAATATATTTCTCTTGATATTTCTGGAACTGTCGTCTCTGCTGTTTCTTGCTTCCGTTCATCATTTCCAGATAAGAAGTCGTACCTTTATCCTCGTAAGGTCTGAAATACTTTCTTCTCATATCAGCGATCCAAAGACGTTCCGGTTTATAATTCTGAAGAGTTTCGAATTTATTTAAGATACGGTTTGCAGACCATGTAAGTTTGGCCTCCATCTGAAGGAACATACTCTGCAGATCATCAAACATGTAATCTCTGATATAACAGAACACTTTACTATCAGATGCATTAAAGACTGATTTTGTTCCAATAGTATCAGTATCTTCATATCCGTAAGTAAGAGTTAATCCACCTTCATTATCATTACCCATTGCAGTATCGTTATCATAATCCATACATAAATCCCAGTGAACCAAATCTTCTGTATGCCAGAAAGTATTTTTTGCTCTGTTATCTACCATAGTATGTCTTTCGGTAAATAAGTAATAGAAGAGTAATGAGTCTTTAATAAAGTGCTGTTCAAACTCTTTTACAAATGTTTCAGAATCAGCATTTACAACCCAAGTCAAAAGATCGTTCCAAGCCTGTCTGCCAGCCTGAATTTCTTCTTCTGTACAATTTGGATTCTGATATCTCATTTCGAATGAAGTATCTCCACCCCATTCTTCATTTGATAAGTCATCAGATAAGAAACGGCACTGAGGATCAGTATTATTTGACACTTCAACAATGAATTCTTTGTGATTCTCTGGATCCATTCCCTGTGCAACTGTATTCTTCTTACTGTTACCAATATCACCTGCAGCATAGAAGTGCCACTGACCATCTTTGAACTCTACAGCATTATCTACATCTGTTTCTTTTAAGAATACAACACAAGGATAGAACTGCATAGTATCACGTACACGAGGATCTTTCTTTCTAGCAGGACGGATATATGGGTTGAATTCCTGATATTCTCCTTGAAGACCTGCATTATTGATATTCTCAGAAGAAGCAATATTTACTTTGACATTGAAATAGTTGATTCCAATAGCATTTTCATCCATAGAATAAACATCGGCAGTTGTATCATCTGCGAATGTAAATCCATTCTTACAGTTAATTTCCAGATTTCGACCAGAATCACCATAATATTCAGAAGAGGTTCCCTGTCCATTATGAATACCATCACGAGAGATCCAGTTATCAACAGGACGACCATTCTTATAGATCTGCTGTACAGATGTAAATGGTACTTTATTTTTCTTACCAGTTGTAAATACTGGTACTTCCAGTTTAATGATTCTCAAGTCTGGACATTTTTCGGCCAGTACATCAGGATCAAGTCCACCAGAAGAATCAAGAATATCATTGCGGTTGTATCGGTTGATAATTTCATTTGCATTTTTTGCATCAGCAATGAAGTTATCCAGAATCTCATCATCAGTGAGGTTCATTGTATAAGCTTTTATTCTGTATACAATAACGTCGCAGTCATCAGAACCGATTGTAATACCTACAGGATTTGTCTGCGTGAAACTATCAGAAGTGGCATACAGTTTTACTCTTGTAGGAATGCCATCAACCCACATAACCATTTCTGTATATTCACTGTCCGGCAGAATATTAAATTCCAGCTCCATATAGTAATCTTCACAATATGGGACAGAGATTTCGTTCTGTTCAGATTTCAGTGTTGCTTCCTGAGCTTTTACAGTATAACCAAGATTATCTGCAAAACAGGAGAGTACTTGAGCTTCATAGTTCTTTACATTTGTACATTTATAAATGAATTTAAAGTTCTTGCCAGTTTTCTTTGCATCATCAGCAAATAACTGATATGGGATAGTAGCAGCAGTTCCTGCTTTTACGCAGAAATAAGTATCTCCATCTTCATCGACCTGATAACCACCATTTGTTGTATCAAAGTTATCTGACACTTCAATTGTAAGATTATCATTGATCTTCAGCCAGTCAGCTTCACCATTGTTTTTACCAGATGGATTAAAGTCAAATGCAAGGTTTGTAGTTACCGGAGATACATTGATATCCAGTTTCTCAATAGTAGCAGTAAGAATCTTTGTGATTCTACGACAACTGATAGTAAGAGACTGTTTGCCTATTGCGGTAGACTTGTAGCTCCAGATCTGAGCAGTTCTTCCAACAGTAAGAGTAGAAGCAACTTTGCCATCAACAGAGAGTTTTACAGTAGCAGGATTATGTTCTGGATCATATACAACATATTTGATGCTTGTTGTATTGTACTGTTTTGCAGTAAATTCAACCATAGAACATCCAATAATAGGAGTAGTATTTCCTTGTTCAACCCAGATAATATCTTTATATACTGACTCAGAAGTTACGTCCTGATTATTGATACTTGCAGTCATATACACTTTCAGAAGGTGAGCACCATGACTCTGTTTTGCCAGAGTATAAGTCATCTGTCTACCAGAAGCAGTTGTTTCAACTCCTGCAATTTCTTTTCCATCAAGAACAAAATGTACAGTCTTATTAATATCACCATATGGAGTATATCTAAATGTTACCTCGTCTGAATAGAAGAGTGTATCATCAAAAATACTCTCAATTTTAAAGTCAACAATTGTAATGGTCCAAGTCTTAGTAGCGATTGTACCAAAACTGTCAGTGATAGAAAGTCTGATAGAGTTTGCACCATTTTTCAGATATTGTGTAATATCAAAACTATTCTTACCCTGAGCAGCTACAGTAGTAGCAACTGTTGTACTTCCGACACGCCATGTAGCAGTACCATTACCGGTTGTATCTCCTGTATTATCTACAGAGGTAAAGTTATACTCGATCACTGCAGAGTTTCCTGCTAAGAAGATTGCATCAGAACTTGTAATTCTCTCGATTGTGACCGTAGTAGTGTCAGATGGTCCAGAGCCACCAGTGATTGTAAACTGTTTCTTAATTACATCATCTTCATACAGAGTAAAAACATTTTCTTCATAAGAAACGTCATACTCATGACCTGTATTTTTACCTAAATCCTTAATAGATTCATTGATCGCAGTAATGTCACTATTGATGGATTCAAACTGAGAATCATAACCAGAAACATTCTGCTTCAGAATATCTACCGTATTTTTGGTTTCTGTAGTAGTAGCAGAAATTGTTTCGTTAGATTCTTTTAATCCAGCTACATCTGTTTTCAGACCTGAAATATCAGTTGTATTTGTTTCAACTTTGCCTGCTAGGTCATCTTTTGCAGTCTCAAGAGCAGACACACGATCTACAACAGGAGAGAGCTTTTCATCTGTACTCTTAGAAATGTCCTCTTTAAGAGCAGAAGTCCATGCGGCAGACGGTTCAATAGAACTAAGTTCTACAGTCTGGATCTCTGTTTCTCCATTCTTGAATACGAGAGAACCTTTGCCATTCACTACAGAATATTCAACAACAAGATTTGAAAGACTGTTAATAGTGATTTCACCAATCTGTTCTTCTTTATCTTTAAATACAAGATGTCCAGAAGTATTATCATATTCAATTTTCAGATTTTTCAGACTATCAATACCTGAGATAGCAGTGTTCAGTTCCTCAACAGTCTGGTCAATCTCTGTTTTTGTATAGTAATCTTTTAGAGAAGCAGCTACAGTCTGATTTAAATTTGCTGTTACAGAAGCGGTTACATCTGCTTTTATATCATCTACATTAATAGAAGCAGCAGAAGCTTTTGCTTCATCTGCGTATTGTTTTGCTTCGGCTACATGACCAAGAATCATATTTACAAAACTTGTATACCAATCTTCAGAAGGTTCAATGATTCCGTCATAATTTAATCCTTCCAGAACAGTAAACTTACCATTCGGTCTGGTTCTCCAAATATAATTGTTTCCTTTTTCATTTACGCCAGTAGCCATAATTTCAAAAATTATATCTCCGGCATTTGCTGTAACAGCAGCATCAATCAGCCAACCAAATCGAATATAAGTATTGTTGGAAGCTACATTGATAACTGTTGCTACTTTACCTTTTTTCTCAGCTACAGATTCATATCTTATCTGGATGAGCATATCCATAAGATCCATACCATCCCAATATCTTTGAATCCTAAATGGCATATACTGGCTGTTTTCTTCCTGCATAATATTAATCTGTGTAGCATCAACGGCAATATTTTTTAAGTTATCCACTGTTGAATATGCATTGTCTTGATATTTGGTATATACTTCATAACGACCATCAGTACATAATGTATATTCCTCAGTATCTACGGCTAACTCAGCACTCAAAGTCATTGCCGAATTAGCCGCAGCAGCAATTTTAGAATCTTTAAATGACATATCATGACTCCTTTACTTTAATAATTTATCCAGATCGACAACCTGATCAAGATGAACAACTCCATCCTGTGTGCCATCAGGATCTTTACCTGTCATATCTTCGGCTACCATAGCAGAAAGATTTTTTACAACGATACCATTTCCGGTATCTTCACCATTTCTGTCTGTTAAAGTGATTTTTCTGTCTTCCGTATTAAGACGAATATCTTTTACCATACCTTCATAAGTTGCTTTATTCTGAGCATTGAGATCTTTAATCATTCCTTCCATAGCAAGGAGTCTCTGATCAATTTCAGTAAACAATTCAGAAGGTTCATATTTATCAAATTGTACAAGTGGAGTAATATGAATAACACCTGATGTGGTTTTTCGAATATAAGAAGTGTACGTTCCATCTTCATTAGCAACAAGTTTTAAGAACGTGAAAGATACTTCGATATCCCCGGCTTCAGCAGTAAGTGCTGCATCGACAGGGATTAAATACTGGATATAATTCTGTTCATATTCAAGATTATTTATAATAAGTTGTGTCATTTTAATTTTGTCTGACACTGGGAGCTTATACTTCATATAAACAGTTGTATCTGACATATCAATCTGTTCCCGATACATTTTACTTGTTACAATCTGAATCTTATCTACATAATTGCTTCTTTCCACAATTGATTCTTTGACTGTTGTTACAACAGTATTTTCATCTGTAATTTTTAGTGTATACATAACTGCCTCCTTCCTTATTTAGTCTGAGTTTTTTCTAAAGCTTCAATTCTAGTCTGTAGTGACTTAATAGTTTCCTGCAGTGTTGTGACTGATGAATTCGCATTATCAGCACTTTTCTTGATCTCAGCAGTATTCTGAGTCAAAGTAGTAATATTGTTCTGTATTGTTTCGATATTATTGGTCATGCTAAGTAATGATGTATTGATCTGTTCAATTGAAGTGTTAGAAGAAGAATCTGCAGACTGCAGATCAGAGATAGATTTCTGTACGGCAGTCATAGATTCTTTCAATTTATCCACATCAGCTCCAAGCTGAGTAAGTTTTCTTCCAACAACAAGGGCATCAGCGAATGCACCCTGTTTAGATAATGTCATATCTGATTCAGGGAGATTAGCCAGATAATTATAATCATACTTAACAACACCAACAGAGGTTTGAATTCCCTGAATATATGTTGCCATTATTACTCACCTTTTTCTACAAATTCATATAGTACTGTCATATCAAGCATAGACAGTTTGTCTTCATTAGATTTAAGCATTTTCTTGAGAGATTCCTCTGGGATCATCTCAACATCAAGTTCACATGTTTTATCATAAATTTTCTGCAGACTTTCTTGGATTTCAGGGATGATTTTATCTTTTATATCATCATTAAGAGCACGATTTCCTGTTTCATTACCGTTTTCGTCAACAATAGGATGTGAGTTTTCCTCTGTAAAATAAGAATCAACTAACTCCTGCTCAACCTCTGAGATTTTATCTACCTGCGCCTTAAGAGCCTTCAGGTTCATTGTATTCGCCCAGAATACATCAACATCTCCTGCGATTAAATCCGCACGACTCTTCATAGAATTTAATGTCTTATACATTGCCATAATGTCTGCATTTACAATAACTTTTTTCATAATCCTTGTACTCCTTTTATATTAATATGTAACTTTATTTTCTCTGACGAGTTCTTCAATAGCATCATTTAGATATGCTTCAAAGTCAGAATATAATGTTTCGATAGCCGCTTTAGAATCTTCTGTAATCAAAGCCTTAGCTTTATCAATAGCCATCTGTTTAGCAGTTTTCTGAGCTTCTGCGTCAAACTTACCTTCCTTCTTCAAAGCATCTACATAAGTCTGATTAACTGTAAGCACTGCTTTACTAATAGCATCAGTGGCAGCGTCTATATATTTTACGAGCTGATCGTTCTCCAGGTTCTTTTCCTGTTCTTTAATCTTTACTTTTAAGAAGAGTATTCCATAAGTAATAAGAAGTGGAAGAACACCAGTAATGATCAGATATAATACGTCCTGAATACCCTGTTTAATATTCATAATTTCCTCCTAACCGACAGCTTCATCATTTTTTGAAGATGACTGTCTAAGTTGTTCCATTGCAGAATCATAAGTAATTCCGCCTGCACAATTTTCAGCTTTTGCCTTACTAAAATAAGCCCACACCGTAGGGATAAGTGTCGCTGGGATAGCAATAAGAGCATAGAGAGCAGATAAATCACCATATGTCATGATCGCTTTTTCTACGAAATAAATGATCTGTAGATTGAGTAGAAGTACTGCAACAAGAATCAATTTACTGGTAGAAATCTTTGGAATGTTAAATCTACTAACCTTTGCTGCCTTCAGATTTCGTTTCATTTCAATCTGCCGATTTTGGGCTTTAATTTTCTTTAATTCAAGTTCATATTCTCGACTGGTCATATTTCACCTTCTCAAATAAAATTAAATAAAACAGACTATAGTATCATGCTATAGCCTGTTTAAGAGTTTCTATTTCTTGTTTAAGAGTTTCTATTGTGGACAGAGCAGTAGTAAGAGATTTCTCCAAGTCGTCAATACGATGGTGAGCTTTTTGAGTCATATGAGTGTTGAGAGAAATAATGTGTCCATATCTAAAAGAATATTCTTCCAGATCTCCTGCTTTATTTGGTTTGTCCAATTTATCTTTACACAAAAAAGAATAGTCATTTATATCAAAACCTAGATTATTCATAATTGTTTCAGTTTCTCTTGCACCAAAACCAATTTGAATTCTATCATGATGATCTTCTATATCAAAGTTCTTTAATTTATATGAAATTGGTTTTAAATTCATATATAACATTTCTAAATCTGGTTGTTCATCTAAATATTTGATATTATCTTTTAAATGCTCATCTGACGTTTGAATTGTAGTATTTTTAGCATATACATCTTCCCATCTATAACTACCCGCATGTCCAAGGTGAAATGTACTTCTTAGTGGAGAAAAACTCCTTGGGGCAGTAGTAACCATTCCAACTTCATAATTGCCAGATGACAATGAAGAGCCAGGCTCACCTGGTGGTCCTTGCAGTCCAGGCTCTCCTTGATATCCTCTCGGACCACGAGCACCATCTTTACCATTAGTTCCGTCTTTCCCCTTAGGGATACTAAATTTAAATGTTAAAGTATCTCCGGCAGTGTTTACAGAAGTTTCTACTTTAGGGTCGACATTATAATTAACTTGACTGGCAGTTGCTTTGTAAGAAGCAATCTTTCCACCACCAGAATTTAAAGATGTGTATGTTTGTCCACCCATATGAATTGCGTTTACATACAAACAATTAAATTTATTATTTTTAGAGCCAATATTCATAGTTGCACTTGCATCTCTTTTGATACTTGTTATAACCGGGATTCCGTTTGTATTCTCATCAGTTTTTTTTTCGGTATAAATATTATAAGGCATAATACACCATGTAGCGGTAACATCAGCATCTTGCTTATCTACGTTACCAATACCAATTGCACAACCACCTTCTGTATTTGGAAGCAACGTATGATTATGTCCATATCCATTATATGAAAAATATTCTCGATTATCATAATTAAGATAGATTGGATTTCCAGAACTATTAACTTCATATGGTGTCCATTTCATATTCTGATAAGGGATAGATCCTGTTGTAGTATCTATAACAAATTGACTTTGTACTAAGCAATTGCTTTGTATTTGCATAGGCGCGGTAACAAGGAGAGTATCTCCCATTATTCGCAAGGTGTTCCTGCCACCAACATCTGTAGATATCATATATCCACATTCATCATTTAGCCCGAATCTTAAATCGCCACTTGTAAGTCCCCAATTAGTAGCAGAGATGATTTCTCTTGAATCAGTAGGGTTACCGTTTACATCATTATAATAAATGCTATAACTTCTTTTTGCAGTCATTGCTCTTGCGGTTACATTTCCGGCGAAAGTACCAGAAGAAGCATAAATAGTTCCAGAAATAATAGCATTACTTGCTTGTAACAAACCATTTTTTGACACTTTAAATCCAGTTGCCCCAGAGGGTATTTCTTGATCTTCATTTTGAATAATACCAATTTTTCCATCAATAGTAATATATCCACTAAGATCAGATGGAATATTAGGTCTATCATCAAGATCATTATAACTTAGTCCGTTAACAGTTGAACCTGGTCCAAGTGTAAGTGAATTAGCAATTACATCTCCCGTAAAGCTCCCTGAAGTGGCTGTAATATGACCTTTAAATGTAGCGCCTTGACTATTAATGTTTAGGTAATCACCCCAATGAATACCATCTGGACTTATACTTATGCTTCCATTATTGGCAGTTAAAGAATTACTTGAAATAATCCATCCACCAATAAATCCATCATTAGCTGTAATCTTACCTGTAAACTCACCTTGATTAGCATACATCTTACCGTTAGAATCAACCATAAAATTACCGTCACCAAGAGCAATGCCATTGATTCCTACATATACATTTTTATTCGTTGAAATAGAAGAGGGGTATTGAGTAGGAAAATCTTTTAATCCAGAATACAATTTTCCAGCTTCAATAACGAAACCTTTTTCGCCACCAATATAACCGGAATTAGCAGAAATCTTTCCACCAAACTCTCCGTCACCTTTAAAATGAGCATTGCCTGAAGCATCTATACTAAAGTTCTTCGAAGTAATAGCGCCATTCTCCATGTCAATCAATGTTCCAGCCTGGGAATAAAGAGGAGAAGTGTTTGAAGGATCTTTGTAATTATTAGATTTCAGTTTTCCTGTTTTGATCAAGAGAGCATTAACATTCTCTGTACTGATAGCTCCAGCATCAATCTGAGTCTTACCTGCAGTTGTGCCATTGGTATTGATTGCTGTAATCACACCATCAATATTGATCTGATCTGCTTTAATACCTACAACTTTAGATGAAACAAGATTTATAAAATCTGGGGTCAGCTCTAATTTAGATTCTCCAGTCCCACCAGTAGCAATAAGATTCAACTTATCTGCAGTCTGTGTTATAGAAGTAGAAGCTGCATCAAGCTTTTTGTCCGTATCAAGCTTATTATTTGAAACCGTCTGAGTAATTCCATCAACAGTTTGTTTATACTCTGTATATTTTGTATAGATAGATGATCCGTCCTCATTAAACAAACTGTTTTGTATACTCTGTACGATCTGACCCTTTTGAGGATCAGTAATGTTAGTAATCTGCTCAGTTGTCTGGTCTTTAAATGAAGTATATTGCTGACCGAACTTTTTACCATCAAGGTATACCTGACTGATATCAATTCCACCTTGTTCATTCGGTTCTACCATAGTAAAACTTAGTTTTTCTTTATTGATTGTTCCATCAGAGATCATATTATTGACAATAGTGTTATCAGGAATACCTGTTTGAGTGATACCATTTTCATCAAATAATGCTGTCTTATCACCGTTCTTGACAACAAAATTAAACTTTCCGGTACCATCCTGACCAATCTGTACCCTAACAGCTCCTGTTGAATCATAGAACTGCTGAGTGCTATTCTTAAAGGCAATACCAGCTTTTCCACTAGAGATGATCATAAACTCATCAGCAGTAGCAGTATGAGTATTTAAGTCAGCTACTGTCATCTTCTTAGCAATAAGATCTGTGATTACTGCTTGGTCAATAGTTACATTCTGAGCAGTAAGATGTACTGCCTGGAGATTACCTACACCAGCATTTCCTGCCAGGAGATTTTTCACATTGATCATATCAGCATTAATCTGGTTAGATTCTATAATCTTAGCTGACAGCTTTTCAATATTTGCCTGTTCCGCTTCGAGAATACGAGTTGTGATCTTATCTGCGGAAATAAGTTTTACATCGAGATATTTCATGAAAGCAGTATCAACAGTAAGCTTATCAAATATACCTTCTTTTGCTTTCACGAGTTCTGCAATAATTGTATCAGCGGTAATGGTTCCACCAGATCCGGATCCTCCTGTAGTAGTCCCGCCGAGCATTGAATTGAATAGAGGATTTGAAAAGATTTGTTTAATAGCTTCTGATGTGATGACATAATCAGAAGTAGAAGATTTGTTGACTGAATTAACACGACCACCGGTTCTGTCAGAGGTCTGATTTAATGCGTTTGTTAAAAATTCGTTATCATTTGTTAATTTTGATTTATATTGGACCATGTTGGAAAAAGTAACTTCCATCGTTTCATCCATATCACAAGGATTATATCTGATTTCTACAACACGAAGTTTTACATATCGTGTATCAGATAGTCCTAATCGAACAAAATCATTTACTGCAAGCTGATCATGATATTCTCTGAATTCTGGAAGAGCATAAATATTTCCAATTTCATCTGTATAAGTATATTGCGGATGAGATTCTACATACAATTCTTCTACAGCATCTTTATATAACGTAATCGCTTTATCGACTGCATCAACTGTGCTATCAAGAGTCGTAATAATAATATTTTCATTTGAATAAGTTGCTTGATTATATAGGCTCTTAATAATATACGTTTCCTTATCTGTAAACGCTGGATATTTTTCCTGTACCTTACCAAAATTTTCCATTAAAACATCTTTGGCAATCTGGTTTCGTTTTTCTTGAATTTCAGGTTTCTTAGCCGCATCATATTCAGCTTGACGTTCCTTTAATGCAGTTTCAGCCTGATCTTTTAAATTCAAATAATCCAGATATTTCTGATGCATTTGAGTGAAATATGCCTCTTCGTATCCAGAAAGAGGATTATATCCATCTGCATACCCATTCTTTTTTAGTTCTTTGATACATGAATCATATGTGGCAATTTTAGTTTTTAATTCTGCAATGCCGTATAATTTCCAATCTGTTTCATACGCTTTCATGATTGCTTCAGACTGAGTAAAGTATCCAAATTGAGATGGGGCATCTCCCATTTCAAGCTGCATACCACAGACAGTAAAGTCAGAACTTCCTGTAAATGCCACATCAATAAGATGTGATGTTAGATTGAAAGAAGTATAAACTCTGGTCCAAGAAGATGTGATGTTATAAGAAATATTCTTTCTGTCCTCTCCGGTGTTATTATAACCAAGATAAAATGTACCGGATCCTTTTACAAAACAACTAAGAGTATATCTCTGAGATGGTTCGATACTAATATTGTGTTGATAGATACCACCATCTGTACCGGTTACTTTAACTCCACGAGTAATTCCGTATGCAGGTGCGTCATTAATTTGTACTGTTTGGAACGAAGAAGTTCCGGAACCTACCATATACCAATCTTGACCTAATACAACTGGATTTACACATGAGATGATGTTTCCCTTACCGAAACCCTCTATAGTTTCATCTTGAGCTTGTAAAGCAGCCACAATGGATGGAAGAGTATAGTTCATGATTGATTCGTACATAGGCCAATCGGATGAATTTTTCAAATCTTCAAGATCAAAATTTCCTTCTTCATCAACATGAATAGACTCAAAACCTTTGATTATAGCCATGTTTGAATCATATGCATCTTTTAGATCTTCAACTTTTTGTCCGAACCAATTTGTCTGAGCAGTATCAATAGGGACTCTATTCATCAATTCAGCAAGGATGTCAAGATTTTTATTATACTCCCTAGATAGATTACAGTATTCATCTCTTCTTGATTCTATGTATTTTTGCCAAGCTGTATATTTTTCTTGTAGGACGATGTTCATATATGGTTCACGACAAAAATGAGAACAATCTGTAATGACAGAGTTTCCAAAATTTGCGAGATCGATATTGTAATCGTCAAGTCCATCAACATAAAATTGTGTTACCAAACTGTCGTCTCTTGATATTGTTACGCTATCTTGAATATTACGAAAACCAAGTACTACATTTGTATCTTTACCTAAACTATCCGGCTTATATACATTAATTAATAAATTTTCGGTATCAAATTCAAAAACACATTTATATGCAGGAGCAGCAGTTTGGGTGAAAAATGCATATACATTTTGATCATCCACATCGAAATTACAAATTTCATTCGGAAGTAATACATTATCATCATCCGGAGTGATATTATCTACATATCCAATCTTCCATCCAGGTACATCTGCATGCTTCAGCACAATATGTAGAAAACTTAGATCTTCATTCTCTGGATTATGAAATTTAATTTGATAAAACTTATTAATATCATGATTTTTTTGGTACATCATTTCATAAGAATCTTCTTCGCCCATGTTAATTTTAAAATTTTTTAGTTTATATTGAGTAAGAGAGATTTCATATGATTCGGCGGTAATATCCTTTGTACATTGTGTTCCGTCATTTGTCTCTGTTGGAGGATCCATAATTTTATACCAGATTCCGTCACAATACAATTCCATCATTTCATCAAGTTCTTCATATCCCTGAGATTCTACGCCATCTACATATTTATCAACTGTGAAAGTTAATTCTGCAGTATTATTAGTTCTTAGCGTAACAGAAACAGTAGAAGTATCAATTCCGCCTAATGCACAAAAGAATCGTTTTCCAGGTTTAGCCAAATAAATGATTGCAGATTCTGTATTTCCATAAATATCATAATTATGAATCATTCTCATGCAAAGGCACCAACCTTTCGTGGTTCTCTATATGAGATTTCAAATGTCGCGTCGCCTGTAAATTCAAATATATTTTCTCCGTAAGCAAGACGAGGCCAATAAATGTCATCTATATCCTCAATCCCTAAATCTTCAAATGAAACAATTGACTTTGTGATGTCATAGATTTTTAAATTTCTACAATCTATATAGAAATCATCACTTTTTAATGCATTGATTTTCATTGTTCTATTATTATCGGTTTTATTCTTTATAGTAATTATCCCATGAGATTTTGGAGAAACTTTAATTGTGGGGTATACATAATCTTCCCAACAATCAGAATTGTTCTGAATAGAATATTCTCTAGTAAGAGTAGAAGAGGAAGTTGTTTTACATAAAATAAGAGGAGTATATCCCCATTGACTATCACAAGTTACTGTGTATGTTAGTTCATATGGAAGAGATGCATGTTCTGTAGATACCTCTGTAATTGTAGCAAAAAATTCGATTTCTTCTGAAAAATAATCGTCTCCAATAAATTTAAGAAGCCTTGGATATTGAGGGGATGTTAACCATGCATTAATGATTCTAATATTATTTGAAGTTAAATAATCAGAATCATTTGGAATAATAATGCCATTTTTTATGTCTGCAGTATAATTCATAGGAAATTTTATAATTCCGTTATCCAAATATGGAGTATATGTCGGATCGTATTTTAAAATTCCATTTTTTAATTCCGGGACAACATTTTTATTTCTACATGGATTGCGCATTACACCCATTTTGAATGAATAATTATCACTATATAATGTTCCGAACTGATTTTCTTTTGGTCGATATTTGTTCTTTTCTCCTAATTGCAAAGAACGATTTACAAGAGTATCATTTTCTTCTATTCTAGTCACAATCAATCCATATTCATCAGAAGTATGACCATTAAATTCAAATTGTAGCATTTTTTCACCTCTTTCATATATTTTAATATTAAAAGAGCTGTCTTAAAGACAGCCCTTTTAAATTAGCGAACTTTTTTCCAGTCACGTTTATTACGTTCAGTAATAATATCACCAATTTGATAAGCAAGTTTCTTAATATCTTGCTCATTATTGATTTTATCAACATTGATTGTAATATTACACTCACTATTCACACTTGTATCATTTGAAGACGATGGTAGAATAGTGGTAATTGGTTTCGCCATTCTAGCATTAAATTCATTCAGAGTAGCAACTGTAGGTTTCAGTTGATCTGTGAATTCTTTTGTCAGAACAGTTTCACCCGGATTTGCACCGATCAGCATAGAATCTCCACGCGGTATTAAAGCTTCTCCGCCGATCATATCAAGTATGCTGGCAGGAATACCTTTCCGTACAACACCACCTTTAGAGAATCCGTAGGATTTATATGCCTTCAGGATTTTATTTTTCAGAGTAGATCCCCAAGAATCATATTTCTTAACACCCGGAGTATTGATCTGAAGAATATCTGCAAGCTGTTGCATTTCTTTTGGTCCGACTTTCTTACCTTTAGCATTAAAATATCCTATCAAAGGACTCACTCCGGCAGGAACGTCTGTTGCACCATCTGGACGATCACTCAGAGAATTTGTCCAGTCCTTCAGATATGCTTTCTTAAATCCCTCAACTGCGGTATATGATTGATCGCTATGGTTTGCGCCGTTTTTATAAGCATATTCCATAGCATCTCTCAGATTATTGCCTGAAGTATCTTTAATGCCAGCTTTATCTGCGTAATCCTTGATCTTCTCATAATGAGAATCCGGCATTACATGAACGGTACAAGTAGCTTTAGCAAGACCACCACCGCCAATAGCAGTAATGATACATTTTCTTGTTTTAGACTCATCACGCGCCATTAAACCGTTCTTATCAAGACCTGAAGACACACCACGAACTGTACCATCAGAAGAAACTTTCGCAATAGATTCATCAGAACTTTTCCACTCAATATCAGAGTGTTCCGGTTTCTTTGGTGACCATGTTGCTTTAAGCTGTTTCTTGATATGACTGTATGTCAGATAAATATCTGTATCACTCAGCTTCAGAGTGTAATCAGTATTAGGTTTAATATTTGTACTTCCAGCAGTCTGAGAAGATCCTGCATTATTCATTGCATTATTAAAGGCATTGTTACCGGCAACTGAACCGCCATAAGGCTTACTGGTGTCAATTTTTGTAACGCCTTCCCATGCTTTTGTTGCATTTACAGCAGCAGTATTAAAGTCAGCTGCCTTTGTGATCATTTGACTATAAGTTTGAGAAACTTTCATGCCATACTGATCCATTACGTCGCCCAGATGTTTATAGGTGCTGTCGTAATTTGCTTTTACATTAGAAAGCATGCTGCCAATAATAGCTTCTTGGAAAGCTGCATTTTTCTTAACAGCATCAAGAGTATTGTCTAACGCCTTATTTGCCTCATCTGAAAAATTCTCATAGCCGGTATTTTTCATATCGACTTCATGCTGATGCATTGTATCGGCCATATCGTCTTCTGCATCTGCAAGTTCCGCACGTAATTTCTCAAGACGAGCTTTTGAGGCTGCATTTGATGTTCCTTCAAGTGCAGCAATCTGTGCTTTTAATGCATTGATATCTTTAGTTTTCTTCTTTAGAGTTTTGTCATAATCGTAATATTTCTCTTTAGCAGAAAGAGCATCTTTACGTTTTTCAATATTCTCCTGTAACAGATCATTCTCTTTAGTAACTTGAGTGGTATACATATCAAGAAGGTTCTGTTTAAGATCAGCAAGAGTAGCAGACTCTTGTTGCAAACTCTTAAGCATTTCATCGGTTTTAGTCTTATAATATTCTGGACCAATTGCACCATTTTTATACATTTCATCCAGCTTATTTAATCCCTCACGATAATTTGCTATTTTATCCTTAGTAGCGTCAATCTGTTCTTGAACCAATAAAATATTGGTCAAACCGTTTGTAGAGAAGGCTCCATCATCATTATAGAAACTCTCTGTATCACCAAGTAACTTCTGAGCAGTCTGAAGCTCAGATACAAGATTTGAAAGTTTATTCTGCGCTTCATCAAGAGGTTTAAATCGAAAATCAATTTCTTCCTGAGCTAATTGTTGCATCGCTTCTTTGGATTTAATAATAGAAGCAGTGAGGTTATCATATTCCTCGATTTTCTTCTGCATCTCTTCATTACTCCAAGCTCCACCGTTGGCTTGATTTGCTGCAATTTCTTCTGCAAGAAGCTGTCTTTTCTCTTCATCAGCGCGAATAATTTTATCATAAGTTTTCAAACGTTCTTCATAATCATTGGCTGAAAGCTGATAATTAATATCATCAGCATTCTTTTTATAACTAAGAGAAGCGTCCTGCTTGTCACCAGCTCTTTCCCAACGATCAATTTGCCATTGCTTTAAGTTCTCTCTGGTTTCTTCAAGAGCAGCTTTAGCTTCTTGAATGTGTGTATCAGCCTCAACAATAGACGTGTTCAAATCAGTTAGATTTTTCTTCATTTCCTGATAAGCTTTATCTTTTTTGTTATGACCATTCACATTAAGATAATCTGTCATGCTTTGCTGAACTTTATCTCTTTCTTTTAACATCCAGTCTTTCTGATATTGAGCATAACTTACTTGTTTTTTAAGATCTTTCCAATATACCGAACCGACTTTTTGAGATTTTCCGCTCTTTATACGATTTTCAGCTTTAGCTGCATAATATTCCTCTTTAGCTTTACGCTTACTGATGATCAAATCATAGGAATCGTAAACATTATCAACTTTAGATTTAGCTAAATCAAGTTCCTGAGTTTTCTTATCTCTATATTTTTGAACGGCGTCAAGATACTTGTCGTACCACTGTTTATATGCTTCTACGGCAGCTTTCTGATTTGCATCCAATGTTTCTATATTAATAGTGCCATCTTGAACTTTTTTCTTCAGAGCAGGAGTAAGATATTTGCTTACTTCGCCATTGTTTGCAACTTCTTCTGACTTCCTTTTATAAACAGAGATGCTTTTTTTAGCAGCCTTGATTTCTTTATCTGTATTTTCAAGAGCTTTATTATAATACTTTTGAGCTTTTGTATAATGACTATAATCACTTTCGGCAAGATCTGTGTACCTAGAAGTTATACGATCAAGACGATCCATAGCAACTTCAACCCAATCCATAGCATTATCATTCAGCTTCTTGATTACATTTTGAAGAGCTTCGCTTACTTCATCAGCCGCATCACTTGTATCATCACTATTGTTTGATACCGCATCTGTATTATCTTCGATTGCATGTTGAAGACCAGAATTACCGGAGTTACCAGAATTTCCAGATCCGGCAGGTTTAACAGTTGCAGCTCCGCCTTGGAAGTGGAATCCCGGAGTATTACCAGCAGCAGCATAGGCTTTCATAACGCCTGGAGAAGTAACAGTGCCACTTGCATAAGCTCTGGCATGTCCTTGAATAGCCCCGTGTTTAAGAAGAGCATCAGTTTGAGTAGCAGAGAATATAATGTCGCCCTTTTTCAGATTCTCTATATGAGCACCGCCAGGAATTAAACTCCAAACACCATCACGAACAATTGATTCAGCGTGACCGTTGATACCCACTTCATTTACAAGAGCTTGCTGATCTTGTTTAATAGCAACATTCGTACCACTTGCATGAGCCGGTGTAATATTTAAAACATTGTAAGCACTTCCAGTAGATTCAGCTTTGAACGTACCAGTTGAACATGCAACTGTTTTACTCAAACCACCACTTGGTCCACCTGAATTTATCCAATTAACAGTTCCGGTAGCAGTGAATGAAGTTTGAACGGCAGAAATATCATTTCCCCAATGAACAGTACCATGAGAATAATGTTCGGTAGCAGCATAAACATCTACTAAACCTGTCTCATTAGACCATTTTACTTTTCCTTCGCTTTTTTTCTCTTCAGCAAGGTAGGCATCTACTTCGCTATGTTCTGGTTTGAAAGTTACAGTTCCTTGGCCTTGTTGTTCTTTTGTTAATGCTTGGAATTGAGTTTCGTCAATTTTAACCGATACAGCAGGTGTATCACCTGATAAAGATTCCAGACTTGAACGTAGTTCATCGATTTTAGCTTTACCATCTTCGGTATTGACATCTACGTCCAATTCAGCTTTTTTAGCCAACTCTTCGTCATTAAGAGATAATAACTTATCAACATCACCGGTTTTATCTACTGCAATCTGAACATGCATTTGCATTTCACGTTGATCAATCATAGATTGAATTGCTTTATATTCAGATGAATCTACGTCAAAATTTACTTTAATATGCTCTAATTCACCAATTTGTGATTGTAGTTCATCTACAGATAATCCTTCTGTACTACTATCCACATCAAATGAGAGATCAATTTTGCTATCTGCTTGCATCTGACGCAATGAAGCCATTCCGTCCTGAGTAGCTTGATCCAATTCATCTATGCCAGAAGTATCAACTTCAGGAGTAACCTTAAGTAATCCCATATCATCCATAACCATGATAAGAGATTCAGCAGCAGCCTGAGCTTCCATTTCAGACATACCCATCTGTTTATAACTATCAATGAGCGAATCTACAGATTTTTCTGCATTGGCATATCTTTCATTGTCACTATATTGACCGTCAGTATAATCAATATTCATTAATTCCTGAGCGGAATAGTCTTTCAGAGTTTCAAGACTTTGTTTTGCAGCTTCATCTTCGCCATAATAAGCCTGCTGTACTTGATGTAACATTTCAGCATAGTTGTTAGCTTGCTGAATAGAATCATCACCTTCAAAAGTACGAATTCCAATACCTTGGGTGTCTTTACCGGTTTCAAGGATCTCATTTGCATAATGATCTAAAGCTTCAGGTTCAAGAACGTCGCCATTTGGAAGGATTGGAGTTACAACTACAGTTTTCTTTCCGTCGTCTGTAGAATATCCACTACTAAATACAGTAGCTGTTCCATCACCGACATTTTGATATCCCATGTCTGATAACTCGCTGGCATCAATAACAGGTCTATGTGCAAGATCAACAGAACCTTTATTTTTCTGCATCTCTTTCAGTTCTTCTGACATCTCAGGTTGGACTTTTACTTCGCCTAAAGCCTGTAAAACAGTAAGAAGAGCATTGGCTTGTTCTTGAGTTAAATCAAGCTGATCTGCAAATCCTTGTAAGGCATCCTCGGCGCCACGAATGCCAGCATCTTCAGATTCATAAGCTCCATTACCGAGTTGAATTTGTGCAAGATCTGCTGGATTCTCTTTATTAAGGGTTTGAATAAGATCTTGTAATTGCTTATAATTATCGCTCTTTTTATTCTGAGCATCTTTGATCTTATTAACCAATTCAACATCAGAATCTGTATAATCTCCAGTGTTACCACTTTCAATTCCTTCGTTGACATCCTGGAAGTGTTTGATTTTTTGCCCTTTAGCCTTCGCTTCATAACCCTGGATCATTTCATTATAAGCAGCCTCATCAACTTCAAATTCAGGTGTTAATTTAATGCCAGCCTTTTTAGCTTGTTCCTGAATTGATTCGATATATTTCTTACCTAAATCGGAATCTTTATCAATACCATTATCTTTTATGTACTGATTCAATTCGTCAATAGAACCTTTGGCATCCTTGATATCCTGAATCTTACGATCAACAGTACCATCTTTGAAGTCAGATATAGCCTGAGTAATACCAGTTTTTTGTGCAATTAAATTGTCAATAACTGCTTGTTGATCGTCCAGAGCAGACTGATCTGCACCATTGGCTTTCAGTTTTCCCATTTTAATCTGAGCATCAATGAGTTTATCATCAATCTCTCCAGATTTCAGGGCACCTTCTTCAAGAGAAGATACAAAATTATTTGTATCGCCGTAATCTTTCAATCTGCCAAACATAGATTCGAATGATTCAAGACTCATACCCATAGCATCTGCAGCTTCTTGAGTATCAGTGAAAGAGTACATCCATTGCTGATTTCCATCCTCAAGAGTTTTGTAAGTAGCTAATCCCTTAGCCTCAAGATCGCTTAAAAATCTCTTTGGACCAGAAGCATCATCAGTGTAATAATTCTTAAGTTTGTTGTAGTTCTCAATGAAATTATCAGCATCTTCAAAACCATTCTGAGAGAAATATTTTGCAGCTGCTTTAAACTGAGGGGTACCAACTAAGCCTTTATCATACAGATCTTTTGCGTTATCCAGATAACTCTTAGCTGTAGTATATTCATTGCCTTCAGTAGAAAGATTGTCAGCATTAACCATAGCTTGGAAATCAGAGAATTGTTTTGCCGCCTCCTGATACTGAGCAAAATACTGTGCCTGCAGATTTTTAAGATTTTCTAATCCTTGCTGAGTATAATCTTTGTTACCTGCTGATAATTGATCCTGATAATCCTGAATCCGTTGTGCAAAATCAGAATTCATGAATTCATTCTGCTGTTCCAGATAATCCTTCATTCTTTCTGTATTGATTTTCAAACCTTTTGCAGTGCGATCGAATACATTATCAACATGAGCATCTTTTAGATCACTGAATTGTGTTCTAAGACTATCCATAGTATCAGATGTAAGACCTGTTTCTGTCTGCATTTCGCTAATAGCTGATGTAAGAGCAGTAACAGTGTTCTGCATATCAGTTACTGGAAGATTAAATGCTGTTTTTGTCCAATCAGCCTGAGAAGCCTTCATGTTTTCAATAGACAGCTGAGAAGCTTGAATCTGATCTTGCCACTGCTTGATCTGTTCGTTATCTTCATCAGAAAGAGGAGATAAACCTTTACTATTTTTCAAAGCATCGATACTATTCTGATATTCCTGAATCTGATTATTAAGATTCTCAATCTGTTTGTCACCATTTTCAATTAAATTGGTGTAATCTGAAGCAGTAGCTTTCATATTATAAGCAGATTTATTATTCAGTCTTGTCTGCTGATCGGAAGCATCAGTCTGAAGACGAGTCAGTTCTTTTGAGAGATTATCCAGATTTTTAGCTGAAGTATCCAACTGAATCTGTACTTTAGTATCTTCAATTTTGGATTTCCAAGTGTCGAGATCAGCATTTGCCATTGATGGATCAAGTGACAATTTCATAATTGCTTGAACTGCAATTTCATCATTTCCATATTCTGACATTAACTGATTTACAAGGTTTGGTGTTGTAACAGAGGCCATATGTTTGTCTGCTAAATTCTTTGTTAAATTACCAAGAATTGCAGACTTAGCATTGCTCATATCAAATCCGCTCAGATCCATAGTATCCATAATACTCTGAATATATTTATCAGCAGCAGCAAGCTGTTTCGGATCAGTTACATCTTTTACAGAATCTCTGATTTTACCGATAGCATCACTTGCTTTATCAAATGCTAAATTCTGTAATCCCTGTTGTAGATTATCAGTCTCTGTAGCAAGTTCCGGGAACTGCTGAATAAGATCAGTAATATCTGAATTCTGGAATGTACCGGATTTGATAGAATCCATTGAAGACTTGATATTTGACATATCTGTCTGGAAATTGTCTGTTATGGTATCAAGATCTGTTGCTGTATCTTCAGCAGAGTTCTTGAAGAGAGAAGAGAAGGTTTTTGATTCAGCTTCAATTTTTGCTTTTTCTTGTGATTTATTAAAATTGGAAGCAAGATCCATATAATTCCAATCAGAACCATCTAATCCTTGATCGCTATAATAATTCCAGAAATCTTCTATTTGCTTATCAGTTTTATTCTTAAAGAAATTATAAAGATTTCCTGATGGGCCAACAAAATTATCTCCTTCGTTTAAATCAGCGCTGATATCAAAAATATCTTTCAGATTTTCTTTTATACCTTCAAGATTTTTCTCATCTGGTCTAGCAATAGCCATAATGTTAGATGCAAGTGTATCAGCACTAATACCAGCATTATCTAAAGCTTCTTGTAATCCGTCGATTTCTGAGATCTTGGCTTTAACAGCATCAGTACCACCAGATTTTCCAGCATTTACTAATTGATCTTCAACACCATCAAATTTTGCTTTGGCGAAAATATTGTTAATGCGATCTGTTTCTTCCTGAGCTGAATCTGTTACACGACCATATAATGAAAAAAGATCTTCTACAGATTTTGCAGTATCTTTTGTTTTAGGATTAATTAATGCACCTGTATCTTCATCAAATAGTCTATTATAATCATCAGATATTTCATCCATTGCGTCTGCAATTTCACTCTGTTTCTTAGAAACACGATCGTCCATTTGATTCGCAATATTTTGCTGTTCAGTAAATCCTTCATCATCAGCACTCATTTGGTCTAATTTTTGGTATGCAGCATCACGTTTTTTCTGTAATTCAGCCAACTCATTGACTTTTCTGGTAGTTTCTTCAACGATATCTTCCTGTTTAGCAACAACACTGTCACTATATTCATTTGCAACAGCTTGACTTGTTGTATATTTTTTATTCAGATTCATATCTGCGTCAATAGCTTGCTGTTGGGCTTTGGCATCAACAAGTTTTTTCTGTACAGAAACTTGTGTTCCAAGTAGAGAATTCTCTTTCGTTAACTGAGAGAGTTCAGCATTTTCATCAGAGGTTCTATTCTGTGTAGCACGAAGCTCATGAATACGATCTTGATTAGTATCATACTGAGACTGCTTTGTACTAAGTTCTGTTTTTGCATTTTGGTATGCTTGCGCTGACTCATCTGAATGCTTTTTGGCTGTAGCTTTTGTAATAGTAAATTTATCATCTGCCCATTTCCATGCAGCTGTACCTGCTGCAATTCCGCCAACAACAGCTAATACAGGCCAAATTGATTTGAGGAATGCACCAAGACCTGCAAATGTATTAGAAATCTTGGACTCGCCAATACTTGCTTTCCCTTTTACTGTAGAACTTAATAAAGCTGCATCAAAAACAGAAGAAGCTTCTGCGCGCGTAGATGTATTTTTATATGCACCATATAACATATTTTTAAGATCTTTTGTCTTATATATTTCATTTGCATTACTTCTTGCTAACCATTTTGCTGCTGTATTTATATCGCCAAAACCAGCCAATGACATAATTAAATCTTTACCGGTGCCTGATTTTAAGGTATTTGTAAGTTTTCCGATTTTACTTAATGACATTTATGAGATTATAATATATAATACCAATAAAAGGAGGATCGATAATGTCTCTTATTAATTGTCCAGAGTGTAATAAAGAAGTGTCAAACAAAGCAAGAATTTGTCCTCATTGCGGATATCCAATATCTGAAATGACAACTAATGTAATTACCGAAATGACAATCAAAGTAAATAATAAAATTTATGATATATCTAAATTGAAAAAGATGTACGATAAATATACTGACGCAGAGCAAAAAATGATATGTCAGACCTGTAGAAATCTTTATAAAGATTGGTCCAAAGGTGCTATTACTGATAAAAAATTCATTGGCAAAGGTGAAAATTTAATACAATGGATTGAATCTACTTTTAATTGGTGGCCAAAGAATAATATGAATTATATCGCTTATAAATTCTTAGCAGAATGTCGTGCACATAATTTTAAGTATTTTGAATTCAATACTGCTGATTATGTAAAATCAACTTCACAACAGGAATTTATTCCACAGAGAAATGTCGTTCGTTGTCCAAAGTGTGGTTCTACATCAGTTACAACAGAAGAACAAGGTTATGGACTCTTCGGCTGGATTGGTGCATCTCAAAAGAAGAATCTCTGCCAGAAGTGCGGTCACAAATGGTGGCCAGGAAGGTGAGATATAGTATGAACGAAGGATACAACCAAGAAGAAATCGATAGAATAAAAAAGATTATAGAAATCGGTGAATCTCAAAAACAAATTAAGCAATCGTTTTGGGATGAAATTAATATTCCAGATGTTCTAAAATTGAAAGAAGAATCAAATACTCTCTGGGAAGATTATCGAATTGTCGATAAAAAACTTCGAGAAAAAATTATAATACATAATAGTAATTTATCAATATATGACTCTGATTATATAAATTTTAGTATAGGAACTTGTGGATCAGTAAATCCGAATATTCAGGACGATTTTCAAGAATTAATTTCTATTTCACAGGGAAAATGGAAAAGATATAAATCGGCTAATGATATTTATACGAAAGCGTTACATAAAAATATTGCAAATTTATCATTAACAGTTACTCCTGAAAATAGTATATCAATGAACTCGTATGGAAGTACACGATGGGTATTCACAGAATTTTATTGTTCCTGTAAACCATTTTTAATTCTTGACATATGTGGATGTGAAGTTATTGTCATTCAGGATATTTTTCCTGGTAAATATTGTCAAACAGAATATTCTATTACAATGTCAGACCTGAAGAATAGGTCGGATTATGAAATACAAACCAAAAAACAGAATTTTCTTGACAATTTTAGAAAAGAATTAGATCCGTATGGAAAAAATTTACATTCGGCTCCGTTTTGTAAAAAACCTGTTCCGAAACCTTTTGAAAACATCTACACACTTTATGCCCAAACTGATTCAGAAGAATATGGCAGGACAAAACGATATCTAATCATTGGGTGCATGACATATGAAAAAGAATGAACTTACGTTCTGACTTTACAACAATAAAGTCTAGTGATATATTTACTAATTGTAGGATAGCCGAGAGTGTGCCTCGGCTTTGCACACACCTACAATCATAAATATCAAAATCGGATGTTCTGTCCGAAATCAAAATCCACTTATATTTACTTTAGCCATATGGCAGAAGGGAGGTGGAACATGAAGAAAGAAGAACATCAATTTAAGCTTGCAAAGATAGCAATTAAAAGATTCTTTACGGTTTTAGTATTACTTGCAGCTTTATGGATGGTGTTCAAGCACAATCCAACAAAACTCGTGACATCAATAAACCTGAAAGAACAGAGCATTGATATTAATTGCGAGTTTGCAAGCGAGACACCGGAGAAGTAGAAATACAACTCTGGTAGTGTGGGGTGAAATCCACACAATTAAAGTTTTAAAGGTTAAATTTCAATAATTTAAAATTCAAAGCTTATCTTACAGACACTGCGCTTGATCACCGCGGTGTCTTTCTTTTGTCAAGTTTATTTTTCTCTCCTCCGCATAAAGCGATTCGGCAGAAGAGAAGTGCCGCTCATGGAACATTCATTAAAAGTATATATAATATACTCCGAGGAAGGGTGCTCTCTCTACTCCTCCTGATTATTAATATGTTTCCCTCGTCATTACTTGCGTAATTGTTACTAACGTTTCACATATGACTAAATCGTAAATCAGGTTGGTACGTGCGTTGTCACGAGCTTTCGCCCACTTCACTATGCGATCAGCATAGAATAGTGAATTCGACGTATTAATCCTCTATTTATTTTAAGTCGCTATTCTCCACACATTGATATGAATCTCTATGTAGATAGGCTCATTGTTAAAAATCGGAAAATAACGTGTAACCCTTAGATTTTTTGGGTCAACCTACGACTGTTGCAAGACCTCCACCATTCAGGAATTTTAATCCTGCCATTGTTGCATTTTTTACTGTCATTGCTGCAAATACAGCAGTAAGTAATGCTGGTATTGGTCCAAGTGTTTTTTCAAGTGACGTAAATCCTTCTGTTAAACTATGTACGAATTCAAGAACACCATTTACACTACCTGAATTATAGAAATTAACCCAGAAATCCTGCATCTGTGTTTTGATTGCTTGTAGTTTACCAGCTGTTGATTCCATGTATTTTTCCTGGTTAGCTTCAGCATTACCATTTGCGGTTGTTGCTTCCTCTGCCAGTGACATGGAGTCTGTGAATGCATCAAGCATAGACTTAAACTTACTTGTCTGACGTGTGGCTGCTACATCGAATGCGATCTTGGCTTGCTGTGCATCAGTTAAATCGTCCCACTTATCTTTAAGCTCAGACATAACAGTAATGATACCACGGTCAGATCCATCCGGATTATAAACATCTACACCTATAGCATGCAGAGATGCAGAAGCATTAGATAAAGTTGCATTGTCAACTTCGTCGGCATATTGTGGCATTTTACCGACTTTTGTAGTTCTTGTGATAATTGTCTTCAAAGCATTACCAATTGAAGATCCATCTTCACGAGTTCTTTCTGATACTTTAGCAGTAATAGCTGCAAGCTGTTCATATGACATACCTGCATCATAAGCAACCTGACCGGAAGCCTGTACAGCATCAGAAATAATTTTGATACCTTTAGCGTAATCAATTCCCACACTTCCGGAAACTTTATCCAGAACATCGACAATATGCATAGAGGCATCAGCAGCAGTAGTAGATCCATCTTCTAACATATGGAACTGCTGTAAAATACCCTGTACCTGATCGGCAGCAGTAGAGGCATCAACACTACTTAAGTTACTTAAGATAGCAGTTGGTTTAGCTGTCTGCTGAATTTCAGAAGCAGTAGTATTCATGTTTGCATAGATTTTATAAATGTCCATAGTATTATCCAAGGACATTGATAAATCTTTTGCCATATCAATTGCAGAAGTACCAAGATTCTGTAATTGATCCGGCGATAAATTCATTGTATAACTAACATTTGTTAAGTCTTTTTGGAAATTTAAGAAATCATTGAAGCCTTGTTTGGCCTGCTGAATTGCTTTCATGGTCACCTGGAAATAAGAAACATAACTTGCAATATCTGCAATAGCACCTTTAAAGTTTCCTGATACCATACCTTTAAGTGTATTTCCAAATGAAGACATTCCAGATCCATTTTTAGACGTTAGTGATTGAGTTACTCGTAAAGAATTATTAAGCTTATCAATATTTCCAGTTAATGTTACTGTATTACCAGAAATATCAGTAAATGTTTTTGTTACCTGTCCAGTCGCTTCATTAATTTTCGTAGAAATTTCTGAAGTTAATCCAATAGAAGCAGCATACTGACTTAAAAATGCGGAAGCATCTTTCGTATTACGAGTTCTATTTGATGTGAAATCAAGCTCCGTACCTTTATCAGTTACCTGATTATACTTAGAAGCATTCTTAGCAAGATTCTGCATACTTTTTACAACATCTTCAGAATCTTTTTCTGCTTGTGTGGTCAGTTTCTTTCTTTCTTCGCTTCCTTCAGCAAACTGTTCAATGTTTTTATTGTATTTATCCCATATATTATTATAGCTTTGAACATATTCTCCGGCTAATCTAAAATAATTACTGTTTTTTCCTACAGCCTTTTCTCCATTTATTTCGCCTAGAGCCTGAGTAAAGTCAAGTTCTGCTTTTCCTTGTCCATTTGAATAAGTGTATTTTAAATTTCCAAAACGTTGAGCTATATTACTCATTTGATCAAAATAATCTGTAACACCTTGTGAATTTAGTTTAGAAGGATCTGAAAAAGTATTTTGTAAGTTTACAAGATCTGTTGAAAGTCCAGAAAAGTTTTGTTGAAATCCTTTAGAAGCACGTCCTGCTTTTGTAACACTAGAAACATACTGATCTATATCATTTGAAAGAGTTTTGAAATTTGTATTCAAAATATCATTTCGCTGATTATTAGCATTTGTTTTTAATCCCAAAATTGCTTGCTGTTGGAAATCTTTACCAAACTGATCGACGACTTGATCTCGCAATGAAGTATATAATTGCGTCGCATATCCATTTTTACCTTTTAATTCTGATATCTGACCAACATCTAATGAGGTATTCGTAGCAGATTTTAAAAGTTTTGCTTCTGTAGATCTTTTTAATTGATATGCAGTTTTCATCGCTTCCACTAAATCAGACTCATAATTGTTTTTAGTATTTGACATATTATCGAATTGCTTTTCATAGTTATCAAATACTTTCTGATTTAATTTATCCGCTTGAGTGGCATCAGAACTCCATACTGTATTACGAAAATCTTGTACTTTAGTAGTTAAAGATTTTATTTTATTCTGAGCTTCGACAATTTTCTGATTATAATCATCTAAAGTAGTGGCAGATTGTCCGGATTTTTTAGAGAATGCCTCTTTTTGAATATTATTAAGCTCTTTATAAGCCTCACCTAAAGCCTTCACATCAGCAATAGCAGCAGTATACTTATTTGTATATGCTTCTTTATCAATTGCTTTTGTCTGAGCAGCGATATCATTTTCAATATCTGTTTCAATTTGATTCGCACGACTTTTAGCTGTATTATATTTTTTTACATTCTTATCGCCAATAACTTCTTTATGCTTTTCAATATACTCGTCGGCACCTTTAACTGCTTCTTTATAAGCATCACGTTCTGCAGTAATATTTTTGATATAATCAGAATTTTTATCACTTTTTAAAGCAGTACGAAGTTCTTTATTTTTCTTCTCAAGATTAGACATATCTGACATAATCTGAGTATACTGATCATTTATTTTTGCAGTTTCTGAATTTTTTGCAGCCTCATCAGCCTGTTTTTTTGCAGTAGACATTTCTTTAGAAATTCCGCGCATTTGTGTTTGGATTTGTTTTAATCCAGATTCTGTATAACAGCTTTCGAGATTTGTTTTTAAATTAGAAAACGCTTCCGCTGATGCTTTACCTATGTCTCCAAGTTTTTTTGCATCAGCAATATATCCGTCAATTTCTGTCGCAGTAGTATTACGATTAAATTTAAATGTTTTATCTAAATTAGCTAACGGTCCAGTCCATGTGCCATTTACTTTATTAATACTATCAGCAAAATTATCAGAAACATTTTTAGTACCAATAACAACATTCTGTTTACCGGTCAATCCCTGTTCCAGATTATGTACATAATTCAAGGCAGATTCACGAGCCTTGTTTGAATTAAACTGCTCATTAATATCTGTGATTTGTTTTTGAACGTTCTCTAACCCAGCAGGAGTAGTAATAGTAGATAAACTTTTTTGTATACCCTGAAGTTTTCCAGCAGCAATAGTACCAGCCTGTCCAAGAGATTCTATATCTGAAATCTGTTTAGAAATATCCGTATTTAGTGTATCTTTTTTTACATTGAAATTATCACGATTTGTTTTACGAGTTGCAGATAGTGATCTGGCAGATTCAGCAGATCCTTTTCGAAGTGCTTGAGTAAAGTTCTGATACATATAATCGTTATCAGGAAGAGATGCATTTAATCTTGCAATTCTATGTAATTCAGATAAGTCTTGTTGATCAGATTTGATATCATCTTGCAACTTCTTAAGAAGATTAGGATTCTGTTTATCAGTGGATTTATATTTCTCCGTATCAAGCTTCGCATAATTAGAGTTAATCTTTTTACTTAATTTAACAGCTTCTCCCTCAAGTTTCTCATAACTATCATAATATGCAATAGCATTTTCATATCCCTCAGCTAAGAGATTACCATTAGCATCGAACTGTTTTTTATATGTCTGAGTAAGGGTGTATATAGTTCTGTTGGTATCTTCATACACCTTAATATATTTCTGAGCGTCGCCAAATTCCCTTTGAGAAAGCTGTTTTAAACCATCTAATTCTGGAGGAGTAACAGGGGTTTCTGTTAAATTAGAATTACTATTTTTTAATCCAGATACAGTCTTGATTGCGACTTTTTCTTCAGACTTAGCAATCTTATCATTACTATTTACAACAGCATCCGATTCTTTTTTCTTAGCTTTTATAATATCGTCAGCTGATTGATTAATAGCATCTGCAGCATTCGCAGACTCATTTACAGCATCATTATTTTTGATAGGAGCTAATTTTGGAGCAGAAACAACTTTATATTTAGGAGGAGTTGGCGGAGTAGATGGAGAAGCTGCGATCGCAGCAGCTTTCTTTTCAGATTTAGCGATTTTATCATTCGCAGCAACAACAGTGTCTGCTTCCTTTTCCTTAGCTTTTGCGACATCTTTACTTTGCTGAATCTGTTTTTCTTCTTTGTTTTCAGGAGTTGGTTGAGATTTTGGTTTAGAAATATTTCCTTTAGAAGATTCTTGAATAGATGGAATTCCTTTTAAAGTAAACCCTGAATGTCCATCTGCGCGAACCATATCCTCAAGTTGAGTTGCTTGGTTTTCAACATCTTTGATGATTTGTACAATTTCATCAGTATCTCCATTTGATTTGTTACGATTATTATATCGCATATTATTTACAGTAATAATTTTACGAGCCATTCCATCGAGTAAATCAAACATTTCAGGATACGCATCTCTTGTATAACCTAAATCATGCAAAGAATCCTTAATTCCGAAAATTTGTCTACTTGTATTATATGAATGATCATATAGTGATTTAGCTTTTAATATACTGAAAGGATCTTTACCAGTGATATTTTTAAAACTTGACGCAGGAAGTTGTGCTGCCAGCATCTTTATATAAGTCGTTCTGTAATTTTCACGAGCATTAGCATATTGAAAAGGAGATTTTCCATTTTTGTATGCTTCTTTTTTATCAATATATTCATCATATGCCCGCATTAATTCGCCTTCAAGAGACCCTAATTGATCAAGTAATTCTTGATCTTCTTTTTCTTTTGATTTTGCAGATTTAGATGTTGTTGTCTTTGAAACTTTTTTTGCTTTAGACTTTACAGGTTTAGATTTAGACTCAATAGCAGAAACAGGAGTAGATGCGGAAGTATCTTTCTCTTCAACATCTGTCTGAGCAGGAATAGACTCTTTCTTTTTAACAGTTCTTTTTCTTGTTGTCTTCTTAGGAACTGATTTTTCTTCTTTGTTTTCTGCAGCTTTCTGTTCCGTTAATTGTTTCTGAACAGCCTGCTCAATTGCTTTTTGTTTTCCCCTTGCATCAATATCTTTATCATATTCTGATATATCAGATAGAAGAGCTTTATAAAATTCTTCATTATTTATACCAGATCCGCCTTTAGCAAGATATGTTGACATAAGGCCAATGAATTTATTTTTTCTTCGTGTCTTTAATGAATCGTTAAGAGTTTCTGCTCTTTTCTTAATATCAGATATACTTCCTAATGCAATCTCACCAAATTGATCATCTGCTAAAATATCTTTTTCAAGTTCTGCAAGACTCTTATTTATATACCTATTTACTAATTCAGAATAATCTTTTTTAGAAAGCCCTTCATTTTGTGATTTTTTAAATATGGCATCAAGATGGTTACTTGTAACACCAAGTTCTATCTTATGTGTTTGATTTGCAACGATTTTATTAATATTATCAGAAAATCCTGCTTTATTTAATGATTGATTTAACAGATATTGAGCATAGTTATTTGGATCATAATCTGGATCATTTTTTTTGATACCCATTCCTAATAATCTACGCATTGTTTTAGAAGAGACATCCTGTTCAACAGGAATATTCCGTTTGTTTGTTTCTAATTGTTTATTTAACTGTTCAAATAAATCTGAAGCAATAACAATATTCTTACTTGTTTTTATTAATCCATTAAGTGCTTTATTATAATCTTCTAAAGATAACGAAGCATCAGGAGCAACAAGACTTTCAGATGGAGGAATAAATTTTCCTCTTTCAGACATTTCTTTTTTACTATCTAATAAATAACTACGAAGTCTGTATGCACTTTCAATTTGAGCACGTTCATTTTGAGATATATCGGACAATCCTTTTTTTTTAAGCTCTGTCATCATTGCCCTATGTTTGCTAGAAGATAGCTCAGGAATATTTGGTAAAAATTTATCCAAACTTGCAAGCGATGCCATTGATTTGGAAGTAATTCCCTGAAGCTTGCTATTCATTTTTGTAGCCGCTTTATTAATAACATTATTTAAATCTTTCGCTACAATATCATTAACAGCTTTTTTATCTATTAAGAACTCCACTTTTGCTTTTGCTGTCGGAAGGTTCTGAAGTGCTTTTATTTCAGAGGCGTCAAGTTTTAATTTAACTGGGGTCTCGATTGGTTTTGCCGCTTCCTTTTTTGCAGCTTCAACTTCTGACATATCGACTTCACCTTTAACTGTCAGTGTAACTTCCTTTCCGTTAAGTTTATCAAGTCCTTTTTTTAAATCCGCAACATCTTTTATTAAATCTTTTGTGCCTTTCTGTATTCCGTTAGCCATAAGTGTTACATCGGTATCTGTTTTTAATATAATATGATCGCCCATTAATTATCACCTCGTCCCATAAAGCAATCTAAAAAGTTCGTATTTACTTAAATATTTCTTAACAATTTGCACAACATGTTTTTCTTTTTCGTGAGGACTACTATAAGATTTTGCCCAATTTTGCATTGCACGTACTGGAGAGAAAGTTTTTACAGCAGGTCTAGTTTCGTGACTCCATTTATTAAGTGGACCGCGATATTTTGAACCGCCATGATATCCTTGTCTCATTGTTAAATTATATAATCCTGCATTATTTAAATGATGACCTCCTAAATGATCCTCGTTTAAATATATATCTATAGTATGTTCATCTAACATAGTAATATCGGCAGCTGATTTTAAACTATATAATCTATTATAATATAATGGTGAATATGAATTATACCAATTATTAATAATTTGACTATATGCACGTTTAGCGTCTTCGTATATTTTTTTTGTTTTTAAAGCAGAAAGCTCTTTTGCAATTTCTTTTTCTGAAGATTTTAAGCCATTTAAAAGTTCGTCTACAATAGCATTATAATGTTCTAATGTCATAGTAATTGTAGCCATACACATTCACCCCTATATAATTTAATTTATTTTAAGTTAAGTTTAATTCCATTTTCAGTTATATATTTCATTAATTCAGAAATACCTTCATTGGCAAATACACCAACAGTGGTAGCAAATGCTTCTGTATATTTTGCGATATATGCATCAATAGTTTTATTTTCATCATGAAAATTATCCATAAGTAAACCATTGATAGTCATAAGTTCATCCAATTCATGTTCACCAACAATGGCACAAATTTGATCTAATAAACCATTTTCAAATAATAAATCATAATCTTGAAATGCATTTGTAGTACTATCATCAGTTTTTACTATATTCAATTTTGTATATAAAATAAGGATAGTAGTAGTCATATTGATTTTAGATAAAAACATATCAATATACTGAACCCCGTTTTTTCCAGTGGTAATAGACTTATCAAGTATTGTCTGAAGAACAAGTTTCTTTTCTAAAACAGGGCAATATGTTCTCCAAATAATATTTCTAACAAATTCATCTCGCTGTTCATCTGTTTTCAAAAGATTATATCGTCTGATAAACTCTGGAACATCAATTTTTCTTTCAATTGTATCTGAATTAACTTTATTTATTTCGCTCATAATGAATCTCCTTTTTATTCCTTATTTTCTGTATGTTCATGTATGATAAATTCAAATTCTGTTCTTGGATTTTCCTTGTCGTATCCAGTTTTTAAAGTGAGAGAGTGCAGATGCTTTTCATCATCATCTACAATAGTCCCAGCTTCAGTTAACCCATCTAAAATAAACTTAGGAATTTGATTATCTACGTCATGTCGTCTTTTTGTATTAAAAAAGACAGTTACAATGAGATCAAAATCATCTAACTGCCTATTATCCATTTTATTTATTTTTACCCAGAATTTTACGAATTCCTTCCACTTTTGTTTTAACGCATTCATTTGTATACGTGGTAAGATCATCCAAGTATTAATCGAAGGATGCCAAGGTTTTTCAATAGGAATCTTCTTTGCCCGTGGATGCTCTAAGAAATAATACTTTGTATACAAATCTAATGTCTTTTGATCAATTGTCAATATAATTGATTTATCCATATATTTAAACCTCTTTTACTAATTCATAACTGATAACAACCGGAATAATAATCAATCCTGCATTAGTATCATGAGTGTCATGTTCGTAGTATTTTATTACAGTCTCTGCAATAGCATAAGATGAGCATTTAGTAGCGTTGTCAATATCTGTTACAAAACTGTATTCAATTTTTTGCAATTTCTTTTTGAGATATGTTGGTTTGCCAGAAACAGTAGTAGCAATAACATATCTTAGAACTTGTTTATCTAAAATTTTTTCTTTCATGTAGAGTTCTCCTTTACTCAAGTGTTCTGTTCAGCCATTGCTGATATAAGTCTTTAGTTTCTTCGATAAGAAAGATATAGACAATGATGTCTTTTCCGTCGTCTGTTACACTTGGATACATATCAATAGGAAATACTCTATGTTTTATATATAAATCCCTCTGTTTGGGGTTTACAATTCTACAGACTTCTTTTTCTGTATAGTCTCGTGGTTTTAAATTTGATTGTATTCTCATAATCCTTTTACTCCTTAAAAGTGAAAAAAGGGGTAGTCTCGAATAGTGAGACATACCCCTAAAAAAATCACTATTCAAATACTATTTACGTTTTCTTGTACGTACTGGTTTACGAGTTTCAATTTCCTCGCTGTTTTCTTCGTCAACTACAGAATCCGGCTCAACAATATCTTTTTCTGAGATTTTCTGTAATTTAATATCAGCAGTTTCTTTCTGAATTTTTGCAATCATTTTCTGATTTACTTCATGAAATTTACTGACATCAGACATATCACAATCTTTCATTCTTTCAGCAGCTTCTCTAGCTGTAATGTTTTCAGCATTATATTCTGTTAATGTATTAAAGATTGTTCTGCAATTATCGCTGCAATAAATCTCCATCCATCTTGGAAGATGGTCGAATTCTTCACAGCGACTACAATATGTATATGTTTTTCCGCATAAAATGCATTTCTTGTTATTTTTCTTAACCATGTTTTCCTCCTTGAATATGGATAGTAAAACAGTCGGTATGCTATGACACATACCGACCGTAATTAGAATAATATTATATTATCTAATGATTATTCTTCGTCTTCATCAGCCCAATAAATGTGATAAAGAGCTTTATCAGCAGAGCAGTAATCTACCTGAAGAGATCCAGAGTAAGCAAGCTGTCCGTCAGTTGTTAATGAAATTTCGACCTCTGGAGATACTTGGAATGATGGAAGCACGATATATAATCCCTTTAATACGTCAGAATGACAAGGATCAACAGCAAGAGCTTTCAGGGTCAGTTTAACTGTCTGAGGGAACTTATCTGCTCTATTAGTAATAGATACACCAGCTCCAACACTACGATCATACTTAACGATGTATGTATCTACACCTTCAGCTGTAGGAGGTGTAAACTCTCCACCTTCTGTAAGAGCGTATTTGTCTACATCTGCAGCAGTATTTTTCGTATATGCAGTACCCATGGAACCATTTGCGCTGAAAGCATTTACTTTTACAGAACCTTCAACAACATCTTTCAGAGTTGCTTTTTCACCTTTCTTTACGGTGATAATCTTTGGCATAACAATTTTATTCTCCTGAGAAGCAATTTTCTTACCTTCTCCAGAAGCAGCTCCAATAACATTCAGGTTGATCATTGCATTGTTAGCTGTAAATTCACCTGTTTTAGCTTTCCAGAAACGTTTAATTAGGTTTCCCTGGTTATCTGTTGCATCAGTTGACTCAGCACTAATATTAATTGTTGCATCCTGAAGCTGTGTTAAAGTGTATAATGGATTTCCGTCAAGGTCTTCAGCAAAACCATACTGAACACGATCAATTACGATATCATCTAATGTAAATCCCATTATGATTTCCTCCTTTAAAATTTTTGTATATAGAAATTAATTTTTGAGAGAAATTTCTCTCATGAAATTAAGTTCATTCTTATCAATCTTTGAAGCGTCAACAAAGCCGCTATAAATACCCTTAAGTAGAGCAGTAGAAGATTCATAAACTTGCAATCTTTGAACACTGTCCATAAATTCAACAATGCCAACTTCACGTAATTCATTTTTTTTATATTTGAAACCGGGATGATTAAGACAAGTAGATATGAGTGGTAGAAGAGTGGATTTGTAAACATCATTTTTGTGTTGTTCGAAGCTCATGCGATCTTCTTCAATCATCCATTCTTTTGTAGATTTTCCCCTGGCTTTTTCCACTTTTGGGTAAGTGTTGAACATAGCTCTTAAATATGAAGCCATCTGTAGATATGCGGCTTCATCTATCTGAACATTTTGTTCTTTATTAAGTAAATAAAAAAACGGTTCCCCGTCTTCTGTTTGTGTTTGTTGCAATTGAAACAATTGGAAATTCAAGTCACCGAATAGTAACTTTGTAGATTTTGAGTCTATACTTGGAACAAGCATGCAAAACAAAGAAAAGTCAGACATTTTATTCCAATCAATACCAAGATCCCATAATTGCATGCGATACATAGTAGGATTAGCAATAAAAATATTTATAGTAGAATAAATCTTTTTCTCACCACTTTTTATAATGTCTCCTATTGTAGGTTGATTAATTATAATGTCATTATATGTGTCATTTTCGATAACAAATGGTTCACCAAAATATAATTTCAGTGCATCAATTTCAGATTCTTTGGAAATTGTCATATTTGTTATTCATCCCTGCATATAAATTATTAGGACATTCAATTTCAAATTTCAACGTTCTACAATAATACCTAGAGTCAATAATATCTCCATAATCATCTATACATTTAAGTTGATTTCCCAAAGAATTCGTCCAACATAAAAGATCTTTTACGATATAACTCAATAAGTCTGTTCGTACAATCCCATATTCTGTATCAAGATCATCTTCATGAACTAAACACATAACTATAAGTGTTTGTATTTTCATAGCCTTATTGTAATATGATGTATCAGTATCATTTATATCAAACATAATAAAATTTAATACTTCTTTATTAATACCATTCAGTTTTAATATAGGAAGAATTTGCTTCTTATCAACTCGTTTATTATATTCAATGATTAAATTTCGCTCATTTAGTTCTTGAGCTGTGGGATTATTTTTATCTGTATATTTATTCAACGGGCGTTTATCTTTTTTTCCTAAAATTTCATTAAGATCAGGATCCTCATTGAATAGTTTTAACAGTTTATCTTTTTTATAAATAATGTCATTATTTTTCTTATTTTCAAGATCTCGTGTAATATGTGATATATCTCTATTCATCTAATTGCACCTCCACTTCAATAGAAGAATGATTGTCTCCATTATTATCTGTGGCTGATAAATTAAATCTTTTACCTATTAAACTATGAGCTTTTCCAGGCTTAAGTGATATAGTGACATTATCCATTACAGTCAATTTTATTAATCCTTCATAATATGATTTTTCTTCTTCTGTATATTCGGAATTTTTGTCAACAAGACTAATATTCCATTCAGAAGTAAGATCGGCATAAGGAAGTTTATATTCAAAATATGAATTTTTTCCAATATAAAGAAACTGTTTTGAACGGTCCAATAATGGCTCGATTTCACCATCGTCATTTAGATACATCCATTCAATTTGTGAACTTGTAATCATTGTTTGAGGTTTCTGAATAATCTCTGTTTTTTGATCACCAGAACCTTTATAATAATTGCAAATTCTAAGTTGAACATTATCAACTTTTTTATTCAATTCATCTTGTTTTATGGAAAGTTTAATTACTCCAGAAGGATTAAGATCTATTATTTTTGTGACCTGATAGACTTTTGGGTCAAGAATGTTATTCGTAAGCATAAAACGTTGTTCGTGCATAATAGTACGATCGTCACTAAGTCCTAAATCATATAAATTATTACCATACGCATAATAAATATCTGGAAGCCATGCAGCTGTCAGATTATCAAGCGAAGATGTATATTGATCATCCCAACGACCGCTTGTGTAGCTATTAGCTGATCTATTTGAACCCCAACATTTATATAATTTGTTATCGTAAATCCATTGAAATTTCCAATTACATTTTAATATATTATATCTAACAAAAGCATTCGCATCATCTCTACCGACAATAAACCACAGTTGTGTAATTCTTTCGTCTGGAAGTGAGAGCGGATTATCAAGTTCGCGCCCAGATATGTTAATATCGAAGTCAGTATCATCAGGAACAAACACATAACTTCCTATTGGATAATGTACTTTAGGCCGAAATTGTAAATAATAATCCACTGCATCTTTAAGAATGGAAAGCTTGGCATGACGTTGATATTTAGCATCTTCCCATTTCCATCCATCTTTTGTTAAAATATAAACTCTTTTATATTGTGCATCGGCAGTAAAAGAATTATTCATAATTGCATCAGACTGATTTTTCTTTACCTGAGCTAGATTACTGCCATATGATGACAAATAATTTTTGTACATTTCTGCAGTAACCATAGAATCAACTCCTAGAATTAATTTTGTCTACTAACGAATGCGCATCTAGTATCAATTTTCGGTAAGAACGATAATTAAAATCATCACTTCTTGTCTCATTGAGAGCCGCCTGTAATAAACTCATAATTGCTACAATTTCTACAGGATAGAAGAGAAGAGTATTCAAACCATCGATTTTCTTCATTAAATTGATAAAATATTTTTCAAAGTCAACATTTTTAAATTCATCTTTTGTTTTTGGATCCTTATATAAAAGAAGCCAAAACATTTCTTTGTGTAATTTTTCCTTATATTCTTCAATTTGTAAATCATCAAAATGTCCGTAAATTGTATCCATTATGTATTACTTCCATCCAGATAACTATTCCATATATAACCTCTATCTTTAATCAAGTTCTTCTGTTCCTTGATTAATGATTTTTTTAAATCTTTTAAACCATTTAAATGATTAGTCTGAGAATAAAATTTTTCCTCAGAAGATCCAAATACCTGCTGAATATTATTCAGGCTGTTAATTTTGGGTGTAATCCATTCAATTACCATACCTATACCTAAGATATCAGTTATAAATTCTGCATCAAAATCATCATCAACAGAATATTTCATTATATATGTTAATTCCTGAACTGTATCTCCAAGTTTCAATTCAGAAAAAAGTCTTCGAATATAAGGTTTATTTATTGATGCATGTAAATATTCCGGCATAAATACTGCATTTACATCATCATCACGATATTCTAAAATATCATAAGCTTCAGCTTTTAATCGGAATTTAGAGTATATTTCTTCATAATTTAGAGAAGGCATAATATACCTCCTTTGTTTTAACTAAATAGTCCTGTCATAATACTCATTTCTGTATCAAAGATTTCATCAAGAGTCTTGATTTTCTTCACACTATCAAGTCTTCCGTCGCTTACCATTTTAGAGGCTAGATGTTTAATAGCATCCTGAGCACCTTTTGGAAGTGAGAGAATAGTTGCTTTCATATCTCCTGGAGAAAGTTCTGTAATTACATCTTCAAGTTCCCCTACGGAATATAACGCTTCATAAAGTTTCTTAAGCTGAGGAAACTGTGAAACAAGTTCTTCATCTTCAATTACGAAAAGTGGGTTCATAACATAACCATTATTTGATCTGATTGCTGCCTGCAAATCCTGATATTCAACCTCAACGATATCACCGGCATCAACCCAAGAATATAAAATATTTGACTTAAGCCCTGGCATATAAAGTCCTCCATTTGTAATAGATTTACATGGAATTCCATCAGACGGAGCATAAGATTTCTTTTCTTTCTTTACTTCTTTAACATCTGCTGTTTTTACTGGTTCAGCTTTCACAGATTCTGTAGTAGACTCTGTTTCAACAGTTGTGTCAGCGGTAGTTTTTGCTTTTGTTTTCACTGCAGTAGTTGCCATGAAAATGTCCTCCTTTTATTCAAATAGTCGCGCATCTATATGACACGCGACTATAATATTATTTTACAACAAAATTTTAAGCGAGAGTCCAAACGCCAAAATAACGTCCGATCTGAGTTCCAACACCCATTGCTCTCTGTACTTCGTATTTCATTGTATCGTCCATACGGTCACCTTTATCTGTGATTTCATAAATTTCTGTCTCTCCGACATCAACAAATTTGATGAATTTATCTTCGACCTGTGGCATAATGAACAGAGTCTTAGGATCCATTAATTTCTTAGTTGTATCATTCAGAGCGAATCTCTGCGGAATCTCAACTAATGTATATGGACCATAATATCCAAGACGTCCCATTGTAGCAACATCTCTCTTCTGGTCATCTGTAATCCAGTCAACATCCATAAGTTTCTGGAACTGAGCAAGACCAGTTCTTGTACCCATGATGACGACCTGAGCACCATCATTTGCAAGAGATACATCTTCAAGCAGCTCATCAAGCTTATCTTTTGTAGCATTTGAAAGAGCACCTGTACCCTGGAACTGAGCTGGAAGTTTCTTTCCTGCGTTCATCATTTCTGCATAGATATCATTCTGAATCTGTCTTACAAATGCAGCAGCACACTGATCTGTAAATTTAGACCAATCAAGTCTTCCTGCCAGATAGAGATCAATATCAGCACCAACAGCAATACCGTATACACTTGTTGTTACAGTGTAGCTTTCCCCAGAACCAAGTCTCTGTAAAGTAAAATCATGATGGTCGCCAGCGATTTTTGTTGTAGATAAAACAACTTTATCGTCTGTCCAGAATTCCTGTGAATCACCACGGGAAAGGTTTCTTGTTTCAACATAGTTATTGAAGAATTCAGACTCTTTAAAGCCTGTCTCAACTTTAATATCAATTTCTTCTTCCATAACTTCGAACAGTTCAATACCATGTTTATTCATAGCACGTTTTCTGTCACGTTTTGTAGAATTTTCATTTAATCCCATAATTGCATAAACAAATTTACGAACTGCACTTTCTGCGTCGCGTTTTGTAATTTTATTTCCTTCGTCATCAAACATTTCGTTTGGATTATGATTAAGATCATATGTAAGCTTTTTGAAGCCTTCATAATTTTCTTCTGGTGTAACACCGTCTTTGCACAGATTAGAAAATACTTCCTGAACATGTGCACTTAAATCAGCAAAATTCATTTTACGTCTCATTATTTTCTTCCTCCTTTCCCTAAATTAACCAATTTTTAATTTTTTGTTTTCACAAGTAACTGTCGCTTTTTCAGCTGGCTCTCCGTCAAATCCCTCAGCGGAAACCTCAAATACGTCACCTTTATGAAGATCATATCCTCTTACAACGTCACCTTTCGCGTTATAAAAGTTAGATTCTTTCTTCCATTTGTTTGTCCAATCCTCTGCAATAAATGCCTGCATGTAAACAAACAGAGCATCTCCTGGATCAACAACCTCTACATACCAATTACCATTAGCAGCCTGTTTCTGAATTTTACCTTCAAATTTAGTAACAGCAGCTTCTGTGTAACGGTCAAGATCTTCAAAATCGCCTCTTGCTACAAGATTTCCATTATCTGTATCAGAGGTCAGTGTAATGTTATAAATGTGTTCTCCACCATTCTGAGCAACAAGCTTAGAAGGGAAGGCCACGGCATGTTTTTCAATAGAATATTTTATAGCCATTGACTTTTTCTCCTTTCATAAATTTTGGCAAAAAAAATAAGACCGTATTTACGGCCTGATTTATAAAACAAATATGTTATTTTGCATTATGCAAATAAAGATCCATATCTATTTTTCTTTTTAGTCTGTGATGGATTTCCAAAAGTCTTTTTACTTACTGTTTTTTTTCCGGTATTATCATCATGCATATCACCATCTTCAACAGCAAAATTTAACTTGCCAGACTTAGCATATGACAGCAATATAGTATCAAGTTTAGACTTTAATTCATCAACTGAAAATTCTGTATGATTTTCTTTTAAACCCTTGAATTCTTCTGATTCATAAATTCCTTTATAATCATCTGACTCAAAAAGTGCATTTTTAGCTTCGTCAGCCTCTTTCTTTTCATAAGAAGCAAGTTTATCTGAAATTGCAGCATAATTTGATCTCATATTCTGAAGTTCAGAATATTCAGAATCAGTCAGTAATTCACGATGAAGATTATATCTTTCACCATCAAATGAAACATTGTCGCCATCTTTTTTATATGCCTGTCCAAAGATTTTATCTCCATCCCAATTCTCATATGTAAAATGAGAATCATATACAGAATTAATAAAATACCAATCATTATCTGCTTCTTCATATGCATTTAATAAGTTATAAAGTGCACAACGAATATCGCTGTGAGAAAGTTCAAATGATTTTACGAATTTTTCTGGTTCTGTAGGAGCAGGATCACCTGCCGGATCAGTATTAAACGCCTTAGCAAAGGCAGCCTCCAGTTCTTCATCTGAAAGACCTTCATATGTAAAAGTAATATCATCTACAGTTTTTTCGTATTTCTTTAAAAGTTCTTCAAATTTGTTCACCTGATTGTCCTCCTTTCCATCAGCATTTTTTTTATTGAAATTAGAGAGAGTAGCATTGATCTTCTCTAACATTTCAAGCATTTTAGTATTTACATCAAAATTAGAATATACAGAATTTTTTGATTCAAAATCAGCAAGCTGAACATTACTTCCAGCCATACCTGGACCAACATTTTCATTTAGTAAAGTCAATCCACTAACATAATAATCATCCAGATTTAACACTTTGTCCTTAGCATTAAATGATAATTCTCTAATACTCAATTCAACACTACAATCAACCTGTTGTCTACGCTGCATAATGTCAATTGCATCCTGACAATATCCTTCCCAGAGATATCCCTGAATTACAGCTCTGTTAACTCCGGCTTCTTTATCATATTCAATTGTATAATCTTTTTTGATTACACCAACTGGACGTTCCTGATAAGTGATTTTTTCTTCTCCATTTTCATCAGTTTCCACTGTAAAATCATGTGATCCAAAATCTTTATTACCATCAGAATTTTCAACGATATTTGCCAGAATAGGGCGATATGGTATAGATTGTGTATTTTCCTGAAATGTATCTTCGTTGATATTAGATTTGTTTAAGTTGACATGATCATGATATGCAGTAGCGTTAAAAGGACATAATCCTTCTGTATGCTTATTATCATCAGATTTTCCAAATGTAGCGACTGCTGGCATTTGGACGCTAATTTCTGCATTAGATTCTTTGCTGCTGAATTTAGAAAAATTATTCTTCATACAAAATTCAATCAAATCGTCAATAGTTAAGAATTTCTTCAAGATTTTCCTCCTTTCTTTGAGTAATTCTCCTCAAATAGAAGAGGAGTAATCAAATAAATAATTTATCTGAATAGACAACATCGCTTAAATTGTTAAACAGCATTTTGTTGTCATTTAAAAAAGTCCACTGTTTACCATTCTGGCTCACAAGATGAAAACCAGTCTGAATAAGCAATGAAGCTGATTCATCGTTTGTTGTAATTATAAATTTCTTATTATCCATAATTATTATCCTCTTATTTAGCCTTATCAGCCTTATCTTTTGATGCTTCTCCATCGTCTGTGATTTCTGTAGAATCTTTTGTTGGGGCACCACCAGTATCTGAGCTACCACTTTGAGTGTATGAAGTCTGCAATGGAACAAATAAATTCGATATTCCAAGAACCTGCTGCTCTAATACATTTAATGCCAGAGTTTCTTTTTCAGAAAATTGATTAAGAGTATTGTATGCAAGAGCTGTAGGAAGACCATTTTGCGCACCCTCCAAAAGTTCTTTTTTGAATTCATCTTTTGTATAAGCAGAAACTTCAAAGAATTTTACCTTGGCTGGGTTAGAGACCCAATATGTAAGGAAACGGTTAACCCATCCCTGAGTCTGTGGTAGAAGCATAGAAATAGCTAATTCTGTATCGGCACGAATTGCTGCTCCAAAGGCTGTTGTACCTGAGATGGTAGCACTATTAAGAATTTGAGCGCCACCAGAAGAATTGAAAAGAGTTTCTGTAGCTTTTGCTATTTTGTTCGTATCTGTTGCTTTATCATTATTAAACGAAATCTGATCTAATTTTCCTGGCACAATAGCAGCAGAAGTATAGTCAGGAAGGCATTCATTAATCATCCTGTTAAAATACTCAATAACAATATCCGGATTAACTTTCCAATCGTCTGGATCCTCACTACCAGTTATCGTTTCAAGTTCTAACCAGATCATTTTATAAATATCCTGAGCGTCAGCAATAGCCTGTAGATCGTCTAAATCAATAAGATTGATAATTCCAGATAACAAACCAGAGAATGGTGGGACTACAGTTTCCCAATCTTCAGCTCTGGCTTTTAAGCAAATAGCATATTCATCTGGCATAGGCTGCCACTTTCCATTTGTAGTATCACTTTCATAGGCACGATACATTGACTGGAAGGGTTCACCCCATAATTCCAACATAGTCTGTCTGGATCTGAAATAACTCATATCCATTACAAACGCGAAATCACCGGTATTGTATATACCAGAAATTTTACAATAATCTGGATCAAGCGGAAGAATAAACATCCCTATTTCATCATAATAAGCGCATCCATAAAAAACATCTTCTCTAAAACAAATAGTATAAGCTTTTAAAAACTCATACTGAAGATTTAACTTATCCAACACATTTAATGTGTCCTGATAAGAACTAAGCATAGCATTCGTATCTACGCCTGCAACCATATCATATTCCGGAATAACAGATCTTGCATCTAAACAAAACATGTTTGCATTATATGCAATTAATCTATAATAAGCATGACATCGATAATAAAGATATCTTGATAAATTTCTTAAATTCTTTTCATTACTTCCAATATTTTGTAGGTAAGTACGTAGACTGTCCTTACTATAAGCTGTCACCGCTTTAGTGCTTGTCTTAGTGATATCACGAAGAGATTTTGCTCCTTCCATAGCAGCAGCATAATTTTCAATATTTTTTTTATTTTTTTGATACCAATCACGCATTTCAGCCGTATTATTCAGCTGAGAAGGTGCTGGATCAATTTTTTTTGCAGTAGAAACTTTTTTTGCAGAAATATTTCCTTGTTGTCTAGCCAAGTAACAGCACCTCCTTTGAAATATCATATAATTATATTAAGTTTCGAACATAGAACGTACAACGCCTTTTCTAATCGTAAGTTTTTGAACTAACGATTTGTCAACTTTAGGTTTACGTTTTGCAGTAATATTTTTCCGGCGTTCAGTTTGAAGAGCATAAGAACACATACATGTAACGTAAGCTCTATCGTCATGAAGACGGTTAGCTTTTTCAGGACACAATTCAAATGAATCTTTTCCTGATTGTCGTGGAATACGGATCATATTTACAAGTTCCTCTTTTAATGCATCGATACTTGCGAGAGAAGCTTCTTCTTGCCAATTTAATTTTTCAATATGGCTCTTAACATTTTGAAGTTTATCTAATTCTTTCTGAACATTGTAATCAATTTCTTCATCTGTCATTTTCTGTTTTTTATATTTGGCAATTAGATCTTTTTTAGTTTTTTCGTATTTATCCTTATCAATATCAAATATTGTAAGATATCCTTTGTTATCGTATGTGGCCGTAAACTCAATTTTATCCTGATTCATCATCTCAATCATGGCTTCATACATTTCTGATTTGTATTTAGTTGGTTCCATTAAATGAAGCTTATTGACTGCATTTGGGAATTTTTTAACATATTCTTCTGAATATTCTTTGTCAATCAGTCCTCTATGAGTTTTACCGGATTTATCTTTCCAATCAGGCATTAAATAGTCAGCAATATTAACACCGCCACCACCAGAACCGGCATCAATATAAACTCCGAGAATATTGCTGTAGTTTTCATCCCCACCCTGGTTATAATCGAGAATAACTTGTTTCAAATATTCAATCTGGGCTGGTGTTTGCATAGGTTTCTTTTTCTTTTTATTGCTTATATCAATAAGATTTATACAATTTAAAAGTCTCATTTTATATTCAAGATCCCCATCTTGATTTTTTTCAGAGTAAATTTCACAAACCAAAATTACCGAATTATCTCGACTTCGAGCCGGGTCATATGCAATAACAATTTTTCTTTTACCAGTATCGTTATATAACACTGGTTTACGAATCACTTCATTACGTGCAATAACACCTCTACGTATAATTGCATTAGCACCCGCGTCAGATGTAAATTCACAATAATACTCTCTACGCGCTTTTTCTGGATTAGAACGCATTTCTGCTGCCACAGTTCCTGGTGTCAATAGTGGTTCCATTATTTCACCACGAATAGTTGGTTTAAATGCAACTTCGCAATCAATATGAGCTACAAAATAATCAGGATCTCCCATAAGTTGTCGTTTACTAAAATCTCTATATAACTTATAGAATTTTGTATCTGTAGAAGAAGCAGAAGAAATATAAAATAATTGGTTTGGAATATTTGATGGAATACATCTTAGACGGTTACGATCGATTGATTTGCCATCACGATCCTTACCAGACTTAAAGCTTTTATTTACAATTGCAAAAGCTGCATATACCGACATCATTTCTTCATCAAGGAATCCACATTCATCAAATACAACACTACCACGCATACCTCTTTTTTTATCTACATTACTGTTAAGTGTTTGAGTAAATGAGCCATTATAAAGAGAATATGAGAATCCATTAGAAGAGTGACTGAAGCCATCTCCAGCAGCATTTTTAATTTCAATTTCTGCCTTAAAAATATAACCTGTAGAACCAAGCATAGTATCTATATTATCATTCGCAAGCCTTTCAAGCGTCGTGAACGTTTGTTCAGCCTGCGATCCAGAACCGGAAGCAATATATGTCCAATAGTTATTAAATAGCATATCTTTTGCCATGATCATAATATCTATCAATGTAGATTTACCGAATCCACGGGTACACACTAATAAAACATTCGGACAGTTCCAGGCTCTCTGAATTACCCATGCCTGCGCATCAAGTAATTCTATATTAAAAAAATCATTTATAAATCTTACAGGATTGCATTGATAATATTTCTGAAGATTTGCAATTTTCATAAAACCTTCAAGTTTGCGTGAAGATAATGGGTAAACTCCAGGCTTTACAAAAATCTTATTTCCCTGTTCACAATAATTAAGCTTCGGAAGCTCTTGAATCAGATCCGGATTCATCATCGTCGGGCACCTCCGTTTCTTCTTCATCTGAAGAGAAGCAGGAGAATAGTTCATTTAAATCGACTAAATTATCCGGCTTTATTAAATCATGTTCTTCCATATAATCTTTAAGATCAATATTTTCACGTAATAAAATACGAGAAATTTCTTTGTAATTGTCCAAATCATCACGAAGCTTTGTTATCATTTCTCTTTGTTCTGCTAGCATATCAGAATATTCTGATTCATCCAGTCGGAGCTGCTTCAATATAGAAGCATTACTCATATCCATAACCTGACGCATACCACGACAAGTTCCGATATCGAATCCGTTTACTTCACCTTCACGCAAATTCATTTCTTTGATTTTACGTATTTTACCAGTCCAAGTATTTTCACCTTTTTTAGCATTTTTATTATTCTTTAAAGAAATACAACTTTCAGCAGCAAGATCCTTAATAATGGCAGTAAGATCTTTTTTACTCGCCTGTAGTGTTTTTATTGTAGCGGAATTTGTTCTAAGTTTTTGAACGTCAGACATATAAGTAGCAATAGCATTATCAATTTTCGATTGCTGTAAAAATGCTCTTACAATAGAAATAGCAGAAGCAGTACGCATCATATCGTCATTTGCGTCTTCACTAGAATCAAGCAACCCAATTAATTGAGAGTATAGAAATGGTTGATCAGACAATGCTTCTTGTTCAAATGGATCATATCCAATCAACCTGATTACATCAGCTTTATTCTTTTCAAAACCTTCATAATTATCCTGGGACTCCTTGCCTTTTATAACATCTGCAGGAGTCTTTTCATCTTCATATATAATTTTCTGTTTAAAAAAATCAGAGTCCTTGAATTGTTTTCCAGAATATTGCTGCATTGCAATGGTTCTTATATATGTACTCCATGCATTTTGTTTTGCTCCTGGAATACCAGCATTTCTTTCAGCCGCTTGAACACTACTATTATAGACATTTTCTAAAAACGGTTTATTCAAATACTGTAGAGCAAGAATAATTGACTCTTTTGTCGGTTTATGTTCTTCTCCATTTTCATCTGTTCTTAATGCAATCTTTCTGGCGCATTCAGAACAAATAGCTGCATATCCAGACTTTACTAAAGGATCCGTATTTTTATAAAAATTTTCTCTATTTTTCTTTTTAGGTTTTCCGCACATATAACACCATGCGGTATCTTCTTTATATACTCGAATTTCTTCTTCGAGTGCCTCTATTTTTTTCTTCATCTGAGTCGGAGTCATTTTTACCGGCTCAATTTTCTTAGTTGTTGCCATAAACAACTCCTCCTTGTACTCATAATAAAAAAAATGGGCGTAGTAGGATTCGAACCTACAAAAACCTGATCCTAAGTCAGGTGCGTCTGCCAGTTGCGCCATACGCCCAGAAAATAGGAGAGCAAGAACGCTCTCCTGAAATGTATAATATAAGCAGCAACGCCACTCATACTATTCTTTAAGTTCAGTAGCAATACCAGATTTAATTAAAAATCTCGTTTCTGCATCAAGCACTTTTTCAATAACTTCTTTATCAAATCCAGTATGCTCATGTATAAAATTTAATATTTCGTCGAACTCGACAAACTGTTCTTCATTATTTGTTTCCATAAATATTTTCCTTTACAATTTATAATGATGTTCATCTACAAGACCATTTCCCTGTTCAAATACAAACATAGAGGCTCCTGCATTTGACACCTTATTAATTGAATAGCTATACGGATTTACACCAATAATCGAACGTACAGAAATATATTCTGAATTGATCCCAACATCTCCAGTAGCCAAACTATGCCAATGGCCTGAAATAATATAATCCAAAGGCACTTGATATGTTTTTGAAAAATCTTTCAAAGAATCGCCTAGATTTTTTGTTTCAAAATGTCCTCCAAGAATTGTATATGTTGCAAGTTGTGCATATACAAGACCGGTTGGATTTTCTATAATTTCAACATTACGATTATCCTTCAAACGTTCTTTCATAAAAACCAATATGGATTTACTCATATCTTCATCTGGAAAAGCATTTTTAGGCTGTCCTACTAATCTCAGCTGATTGTGATTCGAACGTTTTACCATTTGAAATTTAATTCGAACATGATTACTTAATTCATTAAGCCATGTAGATAAAAAATCAGCATATAATATGGCAGAGTCAATAATTCCATATCTCAACTGCATAAGCTGAGAATTTGCACGAAGAATTCCATCTAAGGCATCGCCTAGTTCAAAAATATTTAAAACTTGAATATGATCTTTTTGAATTTGCTCAATAACTTTATTATATAAATCCCACATACGATTCTTGAATATTTCCGGACTATATGCATTTAAAATATTTCCATATAAATCTTTAATCTCAAACTCAACTCCAAAATGAGCATCCGAAATTGTAAGAAGATATTCTTTATTCATATGTACTGGGGGAATGTACCCTGGTACATTTAATGGCTGTAATTGATTAACAGCATTTACAATATGTTCGGCAATTAGTTCATCCCTAGAATACTCACGAATCCATTTATTAAATTCTTGCTTTTCAGTCTGTAATTTAATACGTTCTTTTTTTAAAGCTATCTCATCAGAAAATCGTCCTAATTGAATAGAAGAGGATGGGAATAAATCCCATCCTGCATCTATATATTCTAAAAGTAATTTAGACCCTTTACGAATTGTATCGCGGTGCTCTGGCTCTTTACCATGACTAGAACGAAAATCTGCAACATCTTGCCACTCAATAGATGTATCTATTTGTTTTTTCTTAATAAGATCAAGCTGTTCTTTTAGAAATTCGTTATTATCCATATAAAATACCTTAATCTAATTCATCAAGATTGATGATTTCCTCAGTCTTAGTAGTAGTAGACATATCAAAAGGTTTATCACCATATGCCTTTTCAAAGATATCTAAAATATCAATGATTTCACCATCCATATCTACAAGTTGTCTGTCTACCATATGAAGACCTTTGAGTTTACCATCATATTTAACAGTTTTTTTTAATTCCATGTTATTTTCTCCTTATTCTCCTTGACATATTGAACGTATAATAGTAAAATGATATTTGTGAAAGTTTAAATTAATATTCAGTATTAAAGAATATCTGATAACTCACAATCAATACCAATAATCTTATCTACAATTCCTTTTTCTTTTGCTTCATCTGGGAACATATAATATTCACGATCTTTGATTTCTTCAAGATATTCTGCAGTCATATTTGTATGTTCTACCATAAAATCATTCAGATGTTGCTCTAATTTATCATAAAATTTCTGAATATCTTTACCTTTATTAGATGAACTTACATATCCAGTCTGTCCATCATGATAAAGAACTACTGTATTTGGGAAGCAGTAACGTTTATGTCCTGCAGCCAGAATATAACATGCCATAGAAGCACATTTGGCAAATCCCACTGTAATAATTGGAGTAACAGATGTCTTAATAGAGCTTAATACCTGGTACCCGGAAATAACATCACCACCATCTGAATTGAGATAGAGATAAATTGGTTTCCTACATGATGCCGGAAGTGCCTTATCCTCTTTATTCCATTTCATGATCATTAAACATATATTTTCAATAACATTGTCATCAATAGTTTCGTTGACAATAATTTTTCTTTCTTTTAAATGCTCCTTGATAGTGCTCTGATAGAGACTATCGTCTTCTAAAATGTCTAAAAATTCCATATTCCTTGTTCTCCTATAAATAAACAACCATATCTTTCGATGACACAATCACTTTAAATGATTTGTTTTCTTTAGATATGGCTTCTTTTAAGTCTTCCTTTATACTGTTTTTCGCGACAACAGATCCGTGAACTAAAACTAATTTTTCTGTATTTACCTTCGATCCAAATTCAATTAGTTCATTTCTATTGGCATGACTTGAAAATGTACTTAAAGAAATACAGTCAGCTTTATTTTCGACCTTATCGCCACTAATTTTTATAAATTTATTTTCCTTATAATTTTTAATACGATAGGATAAATAAGAGTTGTCTGCTCCGGTATATCCACTAAAAATCACCATGCTTTTTTCATCATTCAAATATTCATGTAAATAAGAAAGGATCCTGCCGTTTGTACAGAATCCGGAACTACTTAGTATAATTTTTGGTGAATGATTTTTTACACATGCTAAGGAATCTTCTTTTTCTTTTATAAACTTCACATTTTCCCAATTGCATACACTATCCCATAATTTCAAATCGTCTTCAGATAAAAGAGTAGTATATAGATCACAAATATCACATGATAATATTGAATCAACTACAATGTCATATTTGAAATTTATATCATCATGAAAAATGTTATATAAATTGGTAAGAATTTCTTGTGTACGGCTGAAACTAAAACATGGCATGATTACTGTTCCTCCACGTTCTGTAACCGTATCAACTGCTGCTTTTAAATGTTCTAAATCAAATTTTCTTGTCTTTTTATTAATTCTGCCTGGTTCTCCATACGTACATTCCATAATAGTTACTTTATTAAAAACATTTGGAATTTCAGTATTTGGAACATAATGATTTTTTGTATTAAGGGATCCAATGTCAGAAGTGTATAATATAGAATTTGATACACCATTTTGATCTTTAAGAATTAATTGAAGCTGTCTAGCTCCGAGACAATGGCTATTTTCAAACCATTTAAAAGAAACTATTTCATCAAGAACATATAATTCATGTACATTATCATATTCATATATATAATTTAAAGTCGTAGCTACATCCTCTTCTGTGTAAATAGGAGAGTAGTTACGTTTATATTTAAATGATAAAGCATTTGCTTCACTCAACAATATAAAAGCACAATTATATAATAATGGCTTCATTAATTGAGCAGTTGCATGTGAAGCGATAATTTTTCCATTAAAACCTTCTTTTATTAACCTTGGAAGTAAACCAATATGATCAACATGTGTATGTCCTACAAAAACATAGTCGATCTCTGAAGGTTTAAATGGAAATTTCTGAGAATTGATATTATATGAATCCAGATAATTATTGTTTTGAAATAATCCGCATTCAAGTAATATTTTTTTTCCATTATATTTTATATAAGTGCAGCTACCTGTAACATCGTCAGCATTTTGACCTATAAAGTAAATGCCATCTTCTTTTTTCTTCCTGCCTATGTCAAACACCAACTTTCAAATTATTTTACTGCTTAAAATCGAAAATCTTTATCTCTAGGTTTTACAGTAAGAAAATCGGTCTGATTGATTGATTCTCTGTATCTGTTTAACATCTCGACACTACGAACATGCTCTACAAGAAAATAGCTTTTTGCTTTACTTTTATGGTGCTTATTACGTACACGCACATCAAAAGCTCTTCCATGACTACGCAGATATTCTGCTTCTTTTTGACTGATATTTACCAATTAAGTTTCCTCACTTTTATATATTTGTAGACTCAAAAGGCTCATTATCTGTTGCAATCAGAGACAAAACCTTCTAATAAACCTAATTCATGTGTATACACATCTCATAGTAAAACTTATCTACCTGTTTTATGGAGTTTTGATTTAATTTGTCAACCTAGTGGGAGAGGAAGGACTCGAACCTTCGATGTTTCTTTGTGGGGGATTTACAGTCCCTTGCCTTCGCCGCTAGGCTACTCTCCCTTGTGTTAAGATGGGCAGCTACCCTTATCGAATATATAACCATAAGTGGAGGTCATATATTCTGTTGGAACCTTAACTTTCCATATAATTTTCGGTAAAATTATTAAAAAACTTAGCCGCGTCTCGTCCTGACTAAATCCCGCCAGATTTTTTCGCTACAAGGTATCTGGAACTTACCTAACACGCCCCCAAAGACTCGAACTCTGACTAACCGGGTTGGAGCCGGTTGTACTACCAATTATACGAAAGGCGTAAATAAAGGTGACTAATGGGATTTGAACCCATATAAGGCGGAACCACAATCCGCTGCATTGCCAAGTCTGCCATAGTCACAACGCTGCACACAGGATTCGAACCTGCAAGCCCTTTCGGACCAACGGTTTTCAAGACCGCTTCCTCACCAACCCGGACATGCAGCAAAATAAAAGGCAGGAAATTGATCCTGCCTTTCAACCGGAATCAATCCGGTTATCTTTATATTCATGATATGCTACAATCACATAACATAGAGTTACATGGTAGGGTTTTCACCTACGAATTCCCACAGGAGGTGGGCTGTAATCTACATATCTTGTAACGCAAAGCAGAGTAATCGAAACTCAATCCAATATAGGATCACATGACTTAGCAGGTCAGTTCCACACCTAGTGAATTTACTTTGCAAATGGACGGCTCCACGGAGAGTTGAACTCCGGACTCCTGCGTGACAGGCAGGTGTTATAAACCGCTTAACTATAGAGCCAAAATAGGAGGGGAGAGAAGGACTATATAATCCTTCTCATAAACAAAATGCGTAACCAAACAAATCAAAAGAAAGTATAATACTTTCAAATACTACTTCTGGGACTCGAACCCAGACTCCATTATTGGAAGCAGATCTTAAGTCTGCTGCGCCTGCCAATTACGCCAAAGTAGCAAAAAAATGTCCGGTACGGGATTTGAACCCATGTTACCGCCTTGAAAGGGCAGTGTCCTATACCGCTAGACTAACCGGACTTATTCATCTAGGAAGCAGAGGTGCTGCCCCTCTTTCTATTTTATTACTTACTAAAACACAATTATCCGCGGTTTTGTGTTCGTTCGGGCTTATTCCAAAACGCGCGCATTCTTTCATAAGCAGCCTCATATTGGCACTTCCCATATATTTAAGCTGGAAAAGCAGGAGTTGAACCTACATTTGATTCGCGAAATCATGTTTTGCCAATTAAACTATTTTCCAATGTTTTCATTTATGCTGAGATTACACATAAATATAGAAGCTCTTTCGAAACATTATGGTTTCTTTTCTTATCCACTATACGCCGCTTCGCGCACATATAGTAAGCTTCAACAACCGCCTTGTTTAAGAGTGGCATTTCTCTTTAGCCGCATAACTACTCTGTTGTCATCATTCCATCGACGCCGCCGCGCCACAAAGTTCCGCTAAGAACACTGTGCAGAATCGGACAAACATATCAGAGTCTTGCGAGACTCATCAATGACCATATTGCATAAAATACTATGGTATTAGGCTGCTTTCGTTATGCAGAGGTGTAGACTTTCGCTGTATAATATAATATTCTACTTTGTAGTTTCTATTAAACCTTTGAAAATTCAATAAGTATAATCAGTATAAGTAATTATTATCTGAAAAGTCTTCTCTACTGAAGATGTGCTACACCAGACGCTCCGATCCCTTTTGAGGATAAGAATACATCACACCTTCATATCGTTCGGTTATTATCCCTACTAAATGTCCATACAAGCTAATTTGGCACATACCAATTCACTTATACAAATGGCTATCACCTTTGCTTAATAAATGCTCAGATTGAATAACCTCCTGATTCACCATCATATCTTCACAGTTTGCATGAACTATCCAGTTTGCGGCCGGAAAGTGTTCCTCAGCAGTCGCCCTTGGACCACCTTATCGTTCCCTGTTTCATGATACTATTTCCGCATAGGATTTAATCTTTTCACTTACCTATACGAAACGAGACCTTTTGAGTCTCTGGCATGTCAGTTTTGCTTAGATTGACTGCAATATAATTGCTTATACCGCAGCGACAGTGTGTAAATCTGCCTTTATACGCCTCACAGCGCACTATCGGAGCCAAGCCTCCATAATGTAATTAATTAAACAGAAAGGGTTGGCATATACAAATGTATATACCAAATAGCGGGAGATGGATTCGAACCATCGTCTCTAGGGTATGAACCTAGCAAGGATCCACTCCTCTATCCCGCAGTTGGAATGACACGATTTGAACGTGCGATGTCCTGGTCCCAAACCAGGCGGATTGCCAAACTATCCTACATTCCAATATAGAGCCTGTATTTCTACAGGCTCAAAGTATTATTTACGCATTAACAGCGTCTTTAATTGCCTTACCAAATTTGCATTTTACTGCGTTCTTTGCATCGACCTCAACAGATTCACCTGTTCTTGGGTTACGTGCAATACGTGCGTCCTTATGTACAACAGAAAGAGTAACACCATCCATCAGTTTTACCTCGTCGCCTTCAACCAGCGCACCATATGTTACGTCCTGCACAGCTTCCATAATTACTTTAATATCTTTCTGTGTATTATTTGTTGCTTCTGCAACAGCCTTAATTAATTCAACTTTATTCATTGTTAGTTCTCCTTTTTCTCATAAAAATAATAGTTATATAAAGCAAAAGCAGTGTACCGACCAGCACACTGCCTTGAATTATCAATATTTAATTTTCAATTATTCGCTGAAAATGTTTGATGCAATTTCAGCTCCAAGATCGTCTAAAGTACAGAAGGAATTGATATATGATATCATTTCATTACCGTCTTTATCTTCGCGCTTGATTTCAATCCCTTTACATTCAGGATTTTTACAAGCCATAACATTACCATGTATATATGTCATTGGGGTGCCACATGCTTTACACTTATGCTTACTAAGAAATCTTTCCTGCTGTTCTTTTAATTTCTTCCTGTCAGAAGTCTTCTTTGTCACAGGCTTCATTCCCCATGCAGTTCTCATTTCTTCAAGTGATGTAAAGTGTTCTGTTGTCCCTTTGGACATTCTATAATTGCTCATGATCTTTCTCCTTGTAGTCAAATATATTTGATTTTTTTAGCCGTGTATTTAACGCCCACGGCAGGCTACTACACAAAAAAATTCGAATCCCATATTTAAACACGCATTGGAGACAGCGCGGAGAGTTTCACTTTTCTTCAAACAGCTGTCTGCATACATGTACACATATCCTGCGCAAAATATGTGCCTGAAGATGCAACGAAGCGAAAAGTTATTCCCCTCATATACCGGACGAATTTGTATTTACGATTTTTGTTACTTTTAAAGGGTTTTAGGCTGATTTTTTTTCAGACATTCTGCAGTTTTTCGAGAAATTTTGTAAGAATGCTTCTCTGTCCATTCTATATAATAGATTAAGAAGATTTCTTGTATAACGTGAATAATCCTTTTTTCTTCCCATATTACTTGTATTAAGAGCAATTTCAATCAATCTGCTCATAGTCTTTGGATTTTTTATTTTTATTTTTCTTAATTCCGCTAAAATCTGATCGAATCTCTCGGTATATGCAAGAATTTCATCATCAGACATATTATCTTTACTTAAAAGCTCAAGTTCTTTTGCATATCCTAAAATTTTTTCCATTTGCCTAGCGTTTGCTTTGCCTTTTACTTTTATTACAAGATCTTCAGTAGGAATAGTATTAGTAGAATGTATCGGCTTGATATCATCCATAACAATCTGTAAACTATTCATCGGACATATATAATAGGAAGAAATTCTTCCAGATAACTTTTCTTTCTGCTGATCAACCAATTCTCTTTCCACCTCTTTACCGTTCTTTGTATATTGAATCTTACGCGTATATCTCATGAATTCTGGAAAATCTCGACGCACCTGTTTCTTATTACCAAATTCGTCCTCAACTTCCTCTAACTGCTGCATACAAGGAAGTTTTTTAATACGCTTTATTTCTTCTATAGCATCCACTTCATATTCACGTTTACATCCGTCAATAATAACCTGAGCTAGTACCGAAAGAATAACAAAGTTGTCATATAATTCACGACTTGGGTTAGTCCAATAATAAGTCATTGCAAGCTGTGCGAGATTACTTGATTCTCCAATACCAATACGTGATTTGGCGAATTTATTATCCATACGAGCGTATTCTTTCATTGTATTCTTATATGTAAGGCCACTTTCTTTGAGTTTATTAACAATAGTAGGATACTGTTCATATGCAGCCTTAGCACTTTTAACCATTACTTCATTATTTGTCACAAAAAAGAAATCTGAATCAAAGTCGCAGCCGTTGGCACGATCCTGAATATCTGTATGAATACAATTTACTGCCATGATATTATTACTGAATACAAAATATCGTTGCATTTCATCGCTATATGTGTTATGTAAGTAACAGATGTTATTTGGGCTGTTATGTGGATTTCTAATACCACAAAGATATTCTCCATCTTGAAAACGTTTTGTATAACATTGAATAGTTCCTGGCTCAATATTAAGAGTAGGATCTGATTCCGGATCCATTCCTACAGATTTGAGTAGAAGAGCATATGGATTTCCAAATATTGTAAGATTATCTCCATCAATTGTAATTTTGCCTGTTCTAAGCCTGGTTACATATTGATTGATAATTTTACGTTTCTCTAATCGGAACCATGTACTATTTCCAAAATCCTTATTCCAATCATATAAATCTGCCAACATTTCATAATGATTAATTATCGTAGCATTCTTCCTAAGATACTGTACATAAAGATTGTTATCATCTTTCATCCCCTCTACATAATCCACACTGGTTTTTGCCAGTTTACGCACATCATCAGTAGAGCAAGGAGATGGAATATCTATATTATAGGAAGGAAGAGTATTAACCATCTGATAACTCATCTGCTGCACACCGCCTAATTTACTTGGATGATCGGTTTTTACTATCCCCCAGTAAGATCCATCGGCATTTACGCGATCACACCAATACTGATAAGCTTCAGCAGGTGTATTACCCATCAGATTCATGAATTTCTTCCATTTAATAGCATTATCAGTTGTAATCATGCGAATATCCTTGAGCTTATGCCAAACTCCGAACATATCCTGTACTTCATAAGTTTCATAATCATGTCCAGTTTTTTCACACCAATCTTTAAAGAATAACTGAATATGAGTACGAATTCCGCATGCCTTAAAGAAATGCTGCCTTAAAAGAGCCATACCATTAACCCATTCCGGCAAAATATCAGATTCAATCAGCATTTCTCCATCCCAGAGAGTATTTTTTACCTCGGTTTCTTCATCATGAACGACACATTTCTTTTTTATAACATTTACTCGTTTATATCTCTTAGTATATTTCGGAGTAACACCGTCTTTTAAAAATTTTCCTTCAGCAATAGCTCTTTGCTTTGCAATTTCTGTAGCAGTTTCATCCAGAACTTTTTCCTGAACTACATAATCCTCAGCTTTTACGATCTTGGCTATTGTCTTGTAGAAACTATCCGTATCTTTAATAATAAGAATGGCTTCTACAGGACAATAGAACTTTCCAACTATTGTACTGGTTGTGAGAGGAGCATATGCCGACATCTCTACAATCTTAGCATTTTCCATCGGCATTTTCTTTCCAAGACCCATCGTCAGCCAGTTATATGCTTTTTTATAAAGCTTTGAGTTAATAAACATCACCTGTCCGACTTTTGCCTTAGAAGAGTTGCGGTATAGCATTTTATAATTAATAACAGTCTTTTTTTCACCTTCTTTCTTTGTATATGAAGAAATGTATTCAACATTTACACCGTTTTCATAGAATATTTCCCGGATTTCATCTTTGGAACATTTCATATAATTGTCTTTATTATCAATCACATTTCGAAATATTGCTCTAATACGTTTCTTAGATTCCTCAGATAAAGATTTATCATGTTCAAATGGTCCAAACTGCTTTAGCAAGTGATCCATTTCTTCTTCATAACTACGACTTCCAAAATCAAAATCAAGACAAATAATGTCTCGTGTACTGGTGTCATTCCAAACATTAAGTCCATTCTGTATGATATAATCACTGAATAGACTATTACTGAACATTGCTTCAGTATAATCGTACCGGTTCCTGACTCCCTGGTTATATCCAAAGAGTGTCCCGGCTTTTATATTTTTTATTTTTAATCCGAATTCAGACAAATAGTATACCTCCTTTAAATAGCAGTAAGGTGAAGATTCCGCATATTATCAAAATCTATATATGAGTTCTCCAGACTGGCTATATGCACCTGCACTTGTAAACCCGTCAATTCTTGAATCTACATGAGTAACAGTAGAATATGCTTTCTTACGTTTGTTCTTTTTATGAATTTTATTATATTGTCTTCTCAGTTCATCATATTCTTGCTGCAACTTCGTTTTCATCATATAATTTTTACAATTTAATATAGCTTTCTTTATATTTGAGATCTGACGTTTCAGCAAGGTTTCATCTTCATTCATTGTTTTTTTATACTGCTTATTGTATCGTTCCGTATAATGATTCCTTAGAGCAGGAGAGAATAACTTCATGAGATCTGCCCACTTTATCAGTTCAATTTCTTCAATACTCGCAGATTTAGCATAATCTATAATATCCTTGACAAATTCTAAAGTAAGAATGAATGTTTCATATTTTAAAGTACTTTTAAACATACGAAATTCAATAGTATCCTTATGCTGTAAATTCAATGCAGCACGTTTACCGTGATCTTTATACTTTCCATATAACTCAACGAGTGAATTTTCTTCTTTTTTACTACCGACAAACTCACTGTATTCATTGTCTCGCCTTGCAATCACGCAAATTTCATCATTGAATTTCTCAAGAATATACAGGATCTTAGATATAACTAACTCTTGCGATATCCTTGATTTTCCTAAATAATTACGATTCGCATGAATATGTAAGCCTGCAGTTTTGCAATCATGTCCTTTATATCCTTCTTTATCAAGATATTCGAACATTTCACGGTAGTTCATTTTGTTCTTATGAAATTCCAAACTGCATGGCATAGTGTCAAATTCAATCTGTACAGTGCTATCATGTGTACTGTAAATAAGATTTTCTTCATCACTATCAGATCCATTCATAATTTGAATACATTTTTTTACTGTGGAATTTTTATCATTATCAGAAGAGATATTATTATTTCCACCTACTTCAATCTCTGCTCCGAGCAGGAGAGTAGTGTCTTCTGATTCTCCAGGCATAAAATGTTTTATGTATTTTGGGACATAATTAAATTGATGAATGTAAGTTTTGGATCGGCTTGAGACAAAACTACGAAAGTATCCTCTCTCAAATTCACAACTATTAGAAGATGCCCTTACATTATCTATGAGTCTATTAAAATTGTTAATATTAAGTTCCTCTTCAAAAGTAGATATTACTTCAGACCTACGACCTCTTTGCGTAGTAGAGGGTTCAAGATGACACAAACGAATAGTAGTAATCCTGGCTCCATCACAGTCATATACAAATGCTTTATCACACGTAGTGTCGTATAAAATCCTGTCACGACAATAAGTACCATTTCTACTTTGTTCCGCCACACTATTAAGTAATTCAAAATCATTCCGGCCATATTCACGTCTATTAATATTTTCGAGTTTTGTTATTATTTGACGTCTACATGAGTCTGTATCACATTCATGATAGATATTGCTATGTAATTTTAATGCATCATTAATAATTTCAGCGTAATTATGAGGAAGATAATATGTATTATATTCATTGTCAACAACATAACAGGCATCACCTCTATATCCTAAATGAGTATACTTAATAATTTTCTCATTTACTGAATATGGATAATGTAAATTTAAATCGAATGTTTGCCATCTATTTTTAAATCTTATGATTGGTAAATAACTCATATTTTTAATAGGTAAGAGCACCGGCAGGCACTCTTACCATTCCCTCCTTATCTTAAAGTACACGTTTCCAATATTCTTCGTCTTCATATTCTTCATCAGTCATACGTAATAAATGCATTTCCTGCATAAGCTGTGTAAAATCAGATTCGAAAAGTTTTACTGCCAGGTCATATAATTCATCAAGCATATTAAGTACTTTTTCAATAAAATCAAGAATAGAATAGCATTTTCTATGTCCTGGTTCTGCATTGTAATTTTTCATGCGGATTTTAACATTTTTATGATAAATCTCATCAAATCTTGCGTATAAGTAAGACCATCGACTTTGGGCCAGCTCTGGTGATCTTCGTCTCATTACTCTGTTCAGCATCATACGTTTTGTTGGAGCCGGTACATTTCTGGAGATAGCATTAATGACATCCTGTTTTTCGGCTATTGTCTGAGTCAGCCTGCCACAACGATTATTTAAATGTACAATTTCTTTCTCCCTCTCTTCAATAATTTTCTGAGCGGCGATAAGACCACGAGCCACGATCTCGGCTGGTGTCATATTCTCCTGATTACGGATGTAAGCTCCGTTCTTGCGGATGGATGGGAGTACTTCTGAAGTAACCCAGTGCTTGAACTCTTTTGCTGATGGGAGCTTGCTACTGAGGATGAGAGAGTAGAGGCCGGATTCGTTGATAATGGTCATTTTCTGGGTCCCTCCAGGGGTGCCCTGAATCAGGGCGTCCTTTTTATCATCTCCCGGCACATGCGTTGTAATAGCATTTCTTGGTTTTGCATATCCCAACGCAGCAGCTACATCCTTACCTACGAACCACACTTCGTTATCAATTTCAACAGTTCTCAATTCACCAAATTCTGGATGAACTAGATTCTTAAAAACTGTTACCTCCGGGGCAGAAGCAGTAGTAGTGTTAGAAGAAGATACAGAAGAGTTATTTTTGTTCTGCATATAATCAAACATTGAAATCTGCTTATCATCCACCGGAGTATTCATCCCTGGGATAGGATCCATTCCAAGTGCTGTTCTCATTGTTGGGTCTGTAAGAACTTCTTCTGGTACGTCTTCAAATTTGGATTCTGGTTTTGTGTTTGTTGTATAAGTACTCATTTTGTTTTTCTCCTTTATTGTTTAATTAAATTTGTTATCGTCATTTTGATCATATTTAATTTCTTCATCATCATATTCATCAGTATCAGATGCAGCACATAAAGCCCAACATCCAATACCGGTTAATACAAATAAAAGAATACATATAAGTATTACCATGATTTATCCCCCTATTGTGGTATATTACATATTGAAATTTCTTTTTCTCCTATAATATTGAAGAAATCAGGTTCATTATGGGTTTCTTCGAGCCAAGTTTTAATTACCCCCGTCAAACGTTCGGAAAGATCAGCCAGTTGTTCAGTAGTATAAGCTGTTCTACTATCTAGCCAGTCATCTACAAGATCACCAACGTTTGCCTCTGCTTCTTCCCAGACAACCTCAAGAACTCTTTCTGCATCAACAGAGATTTCATATGGTCTAAGTTCCTGAATTGTAATTGATTTGATTTTTACATTTTCTTCTGCAAAATAGTCTTGAGCATCTGCAATGCATTCTTCTATGGAGTCAAATGCCGTAGCAGAAGTATAGTCACTGTTGTGTTCTAGCTGCCAAGCATATTTTGTATCTTTATGTTCTTTGCTCTGCATAATTTAATTATTTCCGTCCTTTCGAGAAGTAGTGTTGTTTGGATCATCCGGATACAGATATCTTTCTATATAATCGCGACCTTCACCTATGAATCGTGGAATATCGAGGTCATAAGACCATGTATCTGTTGTAATTTGTTTACCATTTAATAAGAAAGAACTATGAGCAGATCTGATGATACAGGTACCGCGCTGTTTATAGGTTTCAAGTTTATTCCAGTCAATATCTTTCTGCTGGATAAGCATTTCTATGATCTCTTGATTGCATTTGCCATCTAGCTCAGTCTGAGAGAAATGTGCTTGACCAACCATTTGGATAGAATTACGAATTGCGTCCTGCTGCCTCCAGTTAAAATAGTTTGTGACTTCTTCTCGTGGGAGATTGAATACGCATGCAGCAAATTCTGCTCCTTTGAGTGATGCACGAATATAGCGATGGTTTGGAGAATGATATTTTCTGCCGATTGGTTTTACTAATTCTTTAAATATTTGATTGAAATAATTAGTGGCCATAGATGCTGCAATAGAAGCAAGTTTCTGGACCCGGTTATCAAACCATGGTGAAGTTTCGAGTTTCTCATAATCAATAAGAAGAAGATTAATTTCATCTGATTGAGTATAAGCCAGAACACAGCCCTGGATATTTCTACAGAGGTATTCTGCAGTATAGCGCATAGCAGCCATAAGTACCTGATCAAATGGTTTTTTGAACCCCCTGGTAAAGGTATGGAATGCACGACCATCGATTTGGATAATCACTGGGGTGCGAGGGATTAGATGAGCATCCGTAATTGATTTGTAGGATCTCATTCTGAGATCGTATTCTGTTTGATGTGGCATTTTGGTTTGTCCTCCTGTTATTTATTGCTAAGGTTTACGAGTTATTGATGTGTTATTTAATGTTATTGAATGATCAAAACAAGTTGTGGATATTTGGATTTTGTAGATTTTCTTTGCATACTGAGTTAATTTAGCTTGTTTTGATAATGAGATAATAGCATACGAAGATGGTTTTGTCAAGAAAAGAAGTTAAATTAACTGGAATATTTGAGATTATGCGATTTAGAATATGGACGGTAGATGGGGTTTGAAGGGTAGTGTGAGGTGAGATTTGAGGAGTGTGGAACAATATGGGCGGTGATTATAGGAGTTTGGCGATGTGGGGAGCGTTACATTTTAATATGAAGAGAGGGCGTATTTTTCAAGCCAGTGTGGAAGTTAACCGGCTTAGGTCTTTCTGGGTAATTTTAGCCCATTTTGGCGTTAAAAGTACCCCCTTTTTGAGTAATTCCAATTACTATAAATAGTATGCAAAAATAGTGCATAAAACCATGAAAAAAGTGTATTTTATGCACTTTTATGCACTGATTCTGTATAAAATTTCATAAACTTTTTTTATAAAACTTCACTATTAAATTATACATATGCTATAGTATTAATTGAGCAAGGGGAAAGAGCGTTGACCGACGTGTTGAAAGTCCCTTGTGTACCTTGAAACTGAATATGATGGAATCCGACGAAAACGCGCGGTTGCGGTTCGGACGTGGAAAAGCCACGGTTTACCTATAGAACGCGATTTTCAAGTATTCCATAGCATTCAGGCGAAGTTTGTCATTTTTGACAAATGTCCCCACAAGGGGAAACTGTACCTTGAAAATTGATGTTGATTGCCCGATACGGATTTGCGATATAGCTCTCTGTAGAATACCGCTGTGGCGTAGCTCTCTGTAGAACGTCCCCGCTGAAAGCATGATACGATTATATCGAGTGAAAAAGTCTAGTTCCGATTAGACATGCAATTTTTCCTACGACTTTTCTGCCGTTGTGTACCGGAAATTATCCGGTATAGAACGGTGGAAAAGTCCACCAAAAATAAAATTTTGGTAGCCGGAAACCATGTTCCGGCAGATAGGAGAAAATTATGCTGAATATTGAAAAGATGACAATTAATTACGTTGATGTAAAAACCTACGGCACTGTTGAAATTGAAGTAATCATTCCGAATAACGTTCTGGATGTGAACTATTTCAATTATGTTTGCCAGTTCCATGCGTATAATCAGGCGTTAAAAGTTCTGGAATCTGAATGTATCAGAGTCGAATTAGAAGATATTCTTGCACTTGACCCGATTCCAGCGACAGCACTCGCGTTACATGATATTAACGTTGATAAAATTCACAACGCACAAAACACATGGTCTGACATTGTACACAAGTTCATGAAAAACATCGGTGCAGATTTACAAATTATGTTTGACAACGACAAATTTGCAAGAACATACACTGCACTTGTTACTGACTTCGATACAGTTTATGAACGTCAATCCGGCGGTTCTGGAAAGATTAAAGCCAAAAAAGTTCCGAGCGAATTCTACAAAAAAGCCGGAATTATTAGAAATGATATTTCCAGACTTGAAAACCTTGTTGAAAGGATTTTTACCGAAGAAACTGTTTCAAAAGCTGAAAAGTCCGAAGCGTTTACGCCTTGCGTTGATAAAATTATTGATGCTTTTGGTATTAAAGAACTGAATGGTGCAATTTATAAAAATCCGTCATTAAAGAATATTCCAGTGAAATCATGGACAGCGTTCGTTATGTCATTAAGAAAGTCCGGTGGAAAAATTGCCAATGGTTCAATCCTTGCCCACAACAAGGTTGAACAAATCTATAAATCTATGCTTGCAATTGGTCTTGCTAAAATGGGAGTCGTTGAGATTCCAGATTATAGCACACCTACTACACGTAGTCTCGACGCGTTAAAAGCGACATATGTAAAGAAAGAGGATGCAAAGAAAGAAAGCACCACAAAAGAGAATACAAAGAAATAAAGCTCTAAAAAGAGCCTTGAAAACAAGGCTCTTTTTTTATTGCAAAAAATATTCCGGAGTTCCGGATATAAAACAAGAAAGAGGACATAAAAAATGAAAACTACAGAATATAAAAATACAAGAAAACATCCGTTAGGGCTTTATAAGCCACTGAAAATCGCATCAACTTTTACAAGTATTGACGCGTGTCAAATTCCGGCGGGTGCAATTTATGGGCGTATTACGCCGAATATGTACATATACATATCTGATTTTGACCAATTCAAACAGTCAAGTCCTAAATATGTCATGTACATTATGGATATGCGCTCTGATAAAAAATTCAGACGCGTGTCCCTGACCCCGAAAAACTTTGCATACAAATCAATTCTGGCATTTATCAAGACTCACAATTTAACCGGTGTATGTGGTAAATATTACCATGAAAGCCGTAAATACCAGAATAAAAACGGTGAAGTCGCAGGCGCTCCGCGTGAACGTCTTATTCCAGAACCATCAATGCGCTGTTATAAACAGTCAAATGTAGATGGCAAAGGATATAGTATTGACTGGGAGTCTGAATATAAAGCACCAGTGAATGCTGATGGAATAACGCCATACAAAGGCATGGAATCAAGAAAGGGTACTCAGTTCAACGAATTTGAGGGAGTTGATTACAGACTTTCAAGAAGTGTCGTTGATGACTATGCCGACACAAAATACAGAGACGGAATGAAAATCAATCAAACTAAAATCCGTCCTGATAAGTCTGACAACAAAAATAATAAAAAGATTATAGTTCGCGTACATCATGGCGATACCGTAATCAATAAAGAAATCTAACATAAAGCACCTATTTAAAGGTGCTTTTTTTATGCCCTTTTTCATTCTCAAAATATCCATTAAAGGAGGTGGTGAAGTTGAGTATCAAATAATTGATACCAGAAAAGAGGATACCAATATGTATAGAGTGACAATCAATAACTTTTTTACAGTATTTCAGAAGTACGGAAAAGTCACAAGCACAGTCTTGAGACATTTCGCTGATAAAGATGTAGCTGAAGAGTTTGCATCTGTCCACAATAGTAACTTCTCAACAGCTACGGTCAGTGAAGTTCCAGATTCTGAAGCTGTAGACAATGTTATCTACAATTAATTCAGAGGAGGAACAGCACCAGAATGTTATCACGCATAATATCAAATCCACCAATCCATCCTAAATACCAGATTTGTCTCATTACACAATCGGGCAGATCCGGTACAATATTACGTCACTTGTACACATCACCACGTACAGGTGCGACGTATTTTAGTCGTAATCATGCGAATAACTACACGCATGAGCAGGCGACAGCAGTATTACAAAATCTGCCGTATCCAGACGCGTTCATCCAGTCTGAATACGACTGCCATTACCGCGAGACAGACGAACGCGGTAACATCAAGGATTACATGTGTGCATAACATAACAGCACATAAGTAATAAGTAACTAATCAACCATTAAACTTGCTATCCCTTATTCCTGTGAGGAACAGGCTATTTCCCAACGGAAATTGCAAGGTCGAACCTTGATAAGGGATTTCTCTATGCCCTTCTATAATGCCTATGAAGAGTATAGATTTCACCAAGAGAAATAAATTCAGGTTATGCCTAATCCAAAAGGCAAGAAGGAGAATTATCATGACAACAAAAATTAATTCAGCAATCAACGAAGCAAAAGAAATTATCAACGCACTTATGAACTCAGAAGAAATCTTCTATGACCGCACAGAGGGTAATGAGTTGTCCGGACGTTTTAATGTCCAGATGACATTTGCAGAATCAATCTGCTACCGCCCTCAATATACAGTGAGAAAGCTGCGCAACCTTGTTCTTAACAGACATGGTTCATTGTCAATCCGTACCAGAATTGCATTGGCAGCAGTATTATCTCAGTGTGAATTCGACACACACGAGAATGCACTTATTCCGGTGCTGTTTACAAGTAACAAAGAACTTATCCCGATCTATAAACAGTTCGAGAAGAACTGGGGTAAGTTCAATTTTGAAGTATCATTCATACAGGATGATGACTACGAAGATTTAGCTCCACGTTATGAAATCAACTTCATGACCGGTGAGTGGACAGACATCTATGAGTCCAGCTAATAAATGTCAATAGTTAAATGAGAAAAAATTTATTTTGTTTTTT
>OGZS01000061.1_pt1 | contig 98195 bp, 83 predicted proteins | sample 1576901 | NCBI WGS metagenome assembly OGZS01 (sample SAMEA3541563, study PRJEB24748) | human gut metagenome | biome: human gut; feature: human-associated habitat; material: faeces | place: China | collected 2012 | reverse complement strand
CAACTGCAATCGGAAATATCACAGCACAGATGCTGAAAGCAGAAGAGTTTAAAACCATTGAAGAGGCTCGTACTATCATTCATGAATCCTTTGGTGTAAAAGTTTATAAATAATAAAAGGGGAACAGGGCGTTGGCTCTGTTCCTTTTGTGTTACTGTTCACTCCGTTCACACAGTAACGAAACAGGGACTGTTACGAGTCAACGGCGAGGGAATATGTTGACTATCATGGGGTTTCAAAGTATAATGATGGCTGGTGAATTGGGCGGAAATACAGGGTGATTCATCAGAGACAAGTGATTGATTTTAATAGATAAAGGCAGGTTATATATGAATACAATTAGTGTGGAAGAGCTGGAGAAGATTGATTCTTCTAAGATTACGATCGTGGATGTGCGGCCGGCGGATCAGTACAGCAGGGGATCTTTTCCGGGGGCAGTGAATATTCCGCTGGATGAGTTTGAAGAAAGAATGGAGTCTGTGGACAGGGAGAAGATGGTGTATGTTCTTTGTCATACGGGGGACAGAAGCCGGGACTGTGTGGAGAAGCTGAGTGATGCAGGGTATGAGGCTGTGAATATTGAAGGTGGATATCGTGCGTATCTGAGACTTTCTCTGAGTCGTTTTATGGAGAATGATGCTAAGGAGCAGAAAGAACTGAAAACGAAAGAGATTGAGCACAGTATTATCAAGACTTTCAGAAAGACGGTCTGGAGACCGTTTACCAAGGCGTTGAACGAGTATCAGCTGATCCAGGAGGGGGATAAGATTGCTGTCTGTATTTCAGGTGGTAAGGACTCTATGCTGATGGCGAAGCTGCTTCAGGAGCTGAAGCGTCATGGGAAGATTCATTTTGAACTGGTGTTTTTGGTAATGAATCCGGGTTATAATGCGGATAACTGGAAGATTATTCAGGATAATGCAGAGCTTCTGGGAATTCCTCTTACGGTTTTTGAAAGTGATATTTTTGATACAGTGGCAGAAATTGAGAATAATCCCTGTTACCTGTGTGCGAGAATGAGACGTGGTTATCTGTATTCTCATGCCAAGGAGCTGGGATGTAATAAGATTGCGCTGGGACATCATTTTGATGATGTGATCGAGACAATCCTCATGGGTATGCTGTACAGTGGTAAGGTGGAGACTATGATGCCGAAGCTGCACAGTCAGAATTTTGAGGGGATGGAATTGATTCGTCCTATGTATCTGATCAAGGAATCTGCAATCAAGGCATGGAGAGATACCAATGGGCTGCATTTTATTCAGTGTGCATGCCGCTTCACCGAGAACTGTGTAAGCTGTGGGGGCGGACGTGGTTCCAAGCGTGATGAGATGAAAGAGTTGGTTGCACAGTTTAGAAATACAAGCAGTGTGATCGAGACGAATATCTTTAACAGTGTGCGGGATATTAATCTTCGTACTGTTATGGGATATCATAAAGATGGAGAATATTATAATTTCCTGGATGACTATGATCAGCGTGGAAATAAGGGTGCTGATAAGGAAAAAGAATGATAACAGCAAAATCTTCATTTGTGGAAGAGAAATACACTGCTCAGTATTATAGCGGGAACGGCTGTCTATATGTTTCTGGTGCAGGTGGTGTTCTAAAAGGAGGGATTCATGACCTTACAGGAGATTCTTGAAAGTGTAAAAAGTGGTTCTGTATCTGTAGAAGAGGCAGAGAGAATCCTTAAGAAAGAAAGTTATGAAGAAATGGGATATGCGAAGCTGGATACAAGCCGCAAGGCAAGAACCGGTTTCGCAGAAGTAATCTACTGCAGTAATAAGGCAGATGAACATCTTCTGAATATTTTTGAAAGATTATACAGAGAAGACGGTGAGGTATTCGGGACCAGAGCTTCCCAACCTCAGTATGAACTGGTGAAGGAGAAGTTTCCGGAAGTGGAATATGATCCGATTTCACGTATTTTAAAGATTGAGAAGAAAGATAAGAAGCGTATTGGTAAGATCGCTGTGTGTTCAGCAGGAACTGCAGATATTCCGGTTGCTGAGGAAGCTGCACAGACAGCGGAATATTTCGGTACAAATGTTGAACGGATTTATGATGTGGGAGTCAGCGGAATGCATCGTCTGTTTTCCAGACTGGAGACGATCCAGAGTGCGAACTGTGTAGTTGCAGTTGCGGGAATGGAGGGAGCTCTTGCCAGTGTGATGGGCGGTCTGGTGAGCAGACCTGTGATCGCAGTCCCCACATCTGTGGGGTATGGTGCAAGTATGCATGGTCTTTCTGCACTTCTTACTATGATCAATTCCTGTGCGAACGGTATTGCGGTGGTGAATATTGATAATGGATACGGTGCCGGCTATCTGGCAACGCAGATCAACCGTCTGGCGGCAGGTGCAGATGAGAAAGGAAATTGATTATGGGAAAAACATTATATCTGGAATGTTATTCAGGGATAAGTGGTGATATGACGGTTGCGGCACTTCTTGATCTGGGGGCTGACCGCGCAGTGCTGGACCGGGTGCTGAAGAGTCTTAAGGTATCAGGATTTGAGATAAAGATCAGCAGAGTTGTAAAGTCCGGAATAGATGCATGTGATTTTGATGTTGTGCTGGATAAAGAGCATGAAAATCATGACCATGATATGGAATATCTGCATGGACATCATCATGAAGGTCATGAGCGCAATCACGTCCATGGCAAAGGAACAGCGCAAGACCATCACCATCACGAACACCGTGGAATAAAGGAAATTACCTATATTATAGAGCATAGCGCAATGACTGAGAATGCAAAGAAGATCGCATTGCGTATATTTGAAATTCTTGCAGAGGCAGAGAGTAAAGCACACAATGTGCCTGTAGATCAGGTGCATTTTCATGAAGTGGGAGCAGTGGACTCTATTGTGGACATTGTGTCTGTGGCAGTCTGTCTGGATGATCTGGATGTTACAGAGGTTATTGTTCCTGTTCTCTGCGAGGGACGTGGAACTGTCCGCTGTCAGCATGGCATCCTGCCAATCCCGGTTCCGGCAGTTGCGAATATAGTAAGTGCCAATCATTTATATCTGAAAATGACAGAGGTAGAAGGTGAACTTGTAACGCCTACAGGTGCAGCGATAGTGGCAGCAGTGAAAACAAAAGATAAACTTCCGGAAACATTTGAAATCCAGAAGATTGGAATCGGTGCAGGTAAACGCCAGTATGAGTGTCCGGGAATCCTAAGGGCAATGATTATCTCACAGAGCGCAGAAATAGATGAAGAAAAGGCTCAGTCAGAAGAATTCAAAAACCCGGAAATCGGAAATAATCCGAAAGCTGAAAATCAGGAAACCAAAGATACGATTATCAAGATGGAGACAAACATTGACGACTGCAGCGGAGAAGTTCTGGGATTTGTCATGGAACGTCTGATGAAAGCCGGTGCCAGAGATGTGCATTATGTGCCTGTTTTTATGAAAAAAAACAGACCTGCATGGGTTCTGAATGTGATCTGTAAGGAAGAAGATATGGAAACGCTTCAGAATATTATTTTTGAAGAGACTACTACGATTGGAATTCGTTATAGCAGAATGGAACGTACGATTCTTCCCAGAGAAACGAGAACCCTTCCGACTCCATGGGGAGAAGTTCAGGTAAAGGTATGCACTTTGAATGGAAAAGAGCAGCTTTATCCGGAATATGAGAGCGTTGCACAGTTGAGCAGAGAAAAAGAGATTCCATTTGCAGAAATTTACCGTTATATTGTTTTGGCAAATAAAGACAAAGAATAACTTTCATATATGAACCCTTTGGTTTCCCTGAGAGTACTCCACGCGAAACCAAAGGGTACTTTTGTTTTGAAATAGAGTTGTAAGAGTGGTATACTGCATGTAGTATGAAGGGAGAAAAGGAATGTTTTGCATTGGCATTTGCGATGATGATGAGGGTCTCTGCGGGGAACTGGAAAAAATGCTTTATGATTATGGAAAAGAGAATAAACTTCAGATGAATATTGATATCTGGTATCAGGGAGAAAGCCTGTGCCGGTTCCTGAGAGAAAACAAGAAGATTCTTGATGTGTTATTTCTGGATATAGAATTACTGACAACAAATGGAATTGAAGTGGGACGTTTTATAAGAGAAGAACAGGAAAACATGGAAACTGCAATTGTTTACATTTCAGCGAACAGCAGTTATGCGATGGATTTATTCCGTGTACAGCCTACAGATTTTCTGATCAAACCTTTAGACAAAATAAAAGTTGGGAATGTTATGGACAGGATTCAGAAAATTTCAGAAGTCAGAAAAGGTATTTTCGAGTACTTTGGCAGTGGATATTATTTCAAAGTGCTGTATAAAGATATTCTGTATTTCAGCAGTCAGAATAAAAAAGTGCATCTGGTTTTAAAAGACGGACAGAAAGAATTTAATGGCAAACTGAAAGAAATAGCAAAGAAAATTCCGGGAAATTTCATTCAGATTCATCAGTCGTATCTGATCAATTTTGATTATATCGAAGAATGTTCTTATGAATCTGTGAAAATGAAAAACGGAGATACAATTCCAATCAGCCAGCCATATCGGAAATCAGTGAGAAAGCAACTGGCGGAACGTGTGTGGAGGGACAGAGAGTAAATGTTTGCGTTGATAACTACATTAAGCACGAATCTTTTGCGTACATATATAATCTATCGCTTTATGAGGTTGTTCTTTTGGACAGATATTGAGGAAAAGAAAAAAGAAAGAGCCTGTTATGTATTGTTTTTTGTTTTGACAGCAGGAGTGCATTTGATATTTTGTTCGCCAGGTATGAGTGTGATAACAAATATAGTGCTGATTTTTTTGATTACAGTGTGTTATGAAGGAGCATTGAAAAAGAAAATATTTGTGACACTACTTGTATATGGAACTAATATGGGATGTGATTTAGTAGCTGTTCATTTACTGACAGATTATTCAATAACAGGGAAAGTCGGTGAATGTGCTGCGTATATAACTGTACTATTATTGCTGATTTGCGATGTTATTTCAGAAAAAATCTTGATTAAGAATAAAGGAGAAGATAAAACTCCGCATGGGATGATACTGGCGGTTATTTCAGCACTTTGTCTGGTAGAATTGCTTATTGTTGAACAGGAACTGAAAAATCGTATCCTGCTGGTGTTATTTGGATGTTGTGTTTTGGCAGTTGTATTATTGATTTTCTATTTATATGATGTTCTGATAAGTGCGTATAAGAAACTGGAAGAACAATCTCTTATGGAAAAACAAATGCTCATTTATTCTCACCAGTTGGATGTGTTGATGCAATCGGAAGAGAAAGTAAAAGCTCTACGCCATGATATGAAAAATCATCTGGGAGAACTTGCACTTATGGCTGGAAATCAGAATAATGAAGAAATTTGGAAATATATACAGGACATGGGGGAGTATATGCAGAACCAGTCTGAACTGGTCAGCTGTGGGAATAAGAATCTTGACAGTCTGCTGAATTATCTTCTGGGACAGGCAAAAAAGAAACTGAATCATGTAGAGTATGAGGTACGGGTACCATCTGATTTGTGTATATCAGCATTTGATCTGAATGTGATTTTGGGAAACCTGACAGAGAACGCAATAGAAGCAGCAGAACAGACGAAAGATAAATGGATGTCAGTGGATATATACTATGAAAAGGGCATGCTTTCCATGGAAATAAAAAACAGCTTTCAACATGAATTGGCTGTAAAGAAAAATAAATTATTGTCAACGAAGGAAGAAAAAGGACATGGCATTGGTCTTGCAAATGTCAGGAAGATGGTAGAAAAATATCAGGGATTTATGGATGTTTCGAATACAAATCAGATTTTTACGGTAAGGGTAATGTTATACTTATAAATTATATAGAATCTATGAAAGATAGTGTAGTGGTAGGCCTGCGCTGTCTTTTATTTTGCAGAAAATTAGTCAAGAGGGAAAATATTGTGACAGAAAACCTCATAAAAAACCACAATATGTTTTCGAAAAACGAATTTCGCCAATTTATATATGAATTCCGCCATTTTAGAAAATTTTGCAATAAATATGATATTATTCAAATACAAAGTAAGAAGAAATGAAATATATGTAAAAGGAGAATGAGAAAAGAATTAAAAAAAGTCATGGAGAAATATATTATTATGAAAAAAGTAAATAAATTTAAATTACTGGCAGCAGGGCTATTGATAGGAGTTGCTTTTTGGCTGTTAGGATCCGATTTCTTTACATTCATGATATGGTGGGAAATTTTATGGATTCTTGGATTGGTATTTATGCCGATAACGGCTCAGATATTCAAAGGTTTTGATGATAATGGATGGATGTATTCAAAGGTTATAGCAATAGTGATATGCGGATATGGAGTATGGATTTTGACTTCTATAAAAGTGGTTCACTTTACCACATTGAGTTCTGTCGTAATTACTACCTTATGTGGGGGGAGCAGTATTGCTTATGGAATATATGGAAAACAAAGAAAGGTTTTTCCGTGGAAACATATGGAACTTGTTTATTGGGAAGAAGTGATTTTCTTTGTTGTATTTCTTTTGTGGACATATATGGCAGGATTTCATCCGGCAGCTCATGGAACTGAAAAATATATGGATTTTGGTTTTATGAAGTCTATGATGCGTAGCACAACACTTCCGTCAGAAGATATGTGGTATGCTGGCAAAGTTTTTAACTACTATTATGGTGGTCAATATTTTGCGGTGTTTCTTACGAAACTTACAGGAACAAAGGTAGAGATTACATACAATCTTATGCGTACCATGATAGCTGCATTTGCGTTTGTATTGCCATTTAGTCTTGTGCGCCAGATGCTTAAGGATAAATTAGGTAAAAGGGGAAGAGCATGGATAACAGATTTTGGAGGTATTTTAGCAGGTTTATCTGTATCCATGAGTGGAAACCTTCATTATATTATATATGGAAAAATTTTTACATTACTGGGGATAAGAGAAGATTACTGGTTTCCAAGCACAACACGATTTATAGGATTTGATCCACCTGTGACAGGGGACGAGACAATTCATGAATTTCCTTCATATTCTTTTGTTCTTGGGGATTTACATGCGCATGTGATTAATGTGTTTTTTGTTTTGGCAGTATTGGGGATTTTATATGCATGGATAAAAAGAAATTTCGGTAAAAGCTGGAAACAGAAAGAGATATTTCTGCTGGGACTGTTCCTTGGAATTTTCCTGTTTTCAAATACATGGGATTTTATGATTTATTATGTTGTAATATGTGGAACACTGTTTTTTGGAAATTTGAAGAGATATCTTAATTCTACAGATATGAAACCTTCAGATATGAGAACCGGTATAAAATGGAGCGTTGTGCAATGGATAGAACTTCTGCTGACTGCTGTGTTGATTTCGTTACCATTCCATTTACAGTTTAAAAGTGTTATGGTACAGGGAATCGGAATAGTGAAAATTCATACGGCGTTTTATCAGTTTTGTGTATTATGGGCTTTTCCATTGCTTATATGTGGATTATTTGTCGTATCTACGCTGATAAAAAATAGAAATTTTACAAATAAAAAAACCAGGAATTTATTTTACAAAATTAATGTTTCTGATTTATACGGAGTTGTACTTTCTCTTTGTGCAATGGGACTAATATTGATTCCGGAAATCATTTATGTAAGAGATATCTATGAAAAAACAGCACCAAGAGCAAATACTATGTTTAAGCTGACTTATCAGGCATATATACTTTTTGCGCTTATGATGTCGTATATTCTGGTATTTTTTGTGGCAGACAGAATAAAAATTTTGCAAGAAACTAAATTGGATAATAGATATGAGAAAAAGGTAAGATTAAAAGTGCAGATAACCGTTGGGGGAATGGCAATAATACTTCTTATATCTACCTGTGGATATTTCGTAAATGCTACAACAAATTGGTTTACAGGTTTTCCTCTGAAAAATAAATACCAAACTCTCAATGCAACTGCTTATATAGAAAATGCCATTCCTGAAGATGCGGCAGCAATACGATGGCTGAATAAAAATATTACAGGTCAGCCAACCGTTCTTGAAGCTTGCGGCGACAGTTATAAAGACTATGACAACCGGGTTTCTGCTATGACAGGATTGCCGACGGTATTAGGATGGTATGTTCATGAATGGTTATGGCGAAATAATCTTGATGAAGAAAACAAAAGAAGAACAGACGTGGAAACTATTTATACTTCAACAGATAAAAAAGAAGTACAGGAACTGCTTGATAAATATGAGGTGAATTATATTTTTATTGGAAGCTGTGAATATCAAAAATATGAAGGGGTTAATGTAGCACTTTTAAGTTCATTGGGAGAAATAGTTTTTAAAGAGGAAAATACAATGATTGTGAAGCTGTAATAAAACAGATTTCCCAAAGAAAACAGCCACATAACCGAGAGAATATATTGATATTCATTGGATATATGTGACTGTTTCTTTTTATTTTTTATGAGGTGACTTCTCGTTCAATTCTAACTGCTGTCTGGTAATTCCTGTAATTGAGGCAGATAAATCTGATTGATTTGGTTAAATTACAGAGCACTTACTCCGTCATCATCATAACGGTCATATTCAGCTCCCTCATATCCGATCATGCGGATAGTAGAAGGATCGATATCCTTTACTGTCTGCGCAACATCAGCAACCGGGATTGCTTTTCCCTTGCGGATGAACAGCGGAACCTCATTCAGGGCAACTTCTACATAGTGGTGGCCTTTTTCAAGGATTTCCTGAGAAATGGTTCCATCCGGCAGGAATTTGACGAACATCATTTCTTCCGGCAGATATACATAGCGGCCTTTTGCATTCTGTGTGTAAACAGGTGCGATCATGATTTCGTTTCCGAGGAGAAGCTGATCTTCTACCTGAGTTGCGAATGCATCGTCTGTGTAGTCAAATGCCAGCGGACGGAACATCATGTCGTCGTTTAATGCTGCTTTCATGTATTCACTGTACAGATATGGAACAAGGCGATATCTGACACCGATCACATGACGGAAGTCTTCGATATTTTCAAACTGGTAAGCTTCCTGTTCTCTGGTTCCCAGAGCGGAGTGGTTTCTCATAAGAGGTGTGAATACACCAAGTGCCAGCCAGCGCAGTACCAGGTCACGTGTGGTATCTGCACCGAAACCGCCCAGATCTGCACCTGTGTAAAGGAAACCGCACATATTCAGGGATGGAAGCATCTTTAAGTTCAGAAGGATGTGTGACCACCAGGATTTGTTGTCTCCCATCCAGATTCCGCCGTATCTGTGCATTCCCACATAGGAGGAACGGGAGAACATCAGAAAACGTTTGCCAGGTGCGATTTTTTCAAATGCTTCACCTGCTGCACGGGTCATGTTATAGCCAAACAGGTTATGTACTTTGTCGTGGCGGATTTTCTGACCGTTTACATTGTGATAGAAGCGTTTGTAATCTTCCGGATTGTTTGCAAGGGCGTTTACTTTATCACCGAGTGTAAATCCAGGTGCTTCTTCCTTGTCCATGAAGTTGTCTTTGATGTATTCTTTTAATTCAGCAACGCCTTCCGGTGTGCAGAACATTGCAGGCTCGTTCATGTCATTCCAGAAACCGTCGATTCCTTTGGAAATGAGACGTTCGTATTTCTGTCCGAACCATGCTCTGGCATCTGCATTCAGGACATCAGGGAAATGAGTCCAGCCCGGCCATACAGCGGAAACGAAATCACTTCCGTCTTCACGTTTGCAGAAGTAGTTCTTCTCAACGCCTTCTTCATAAACATCATAGCCAGCCTCTACCTTAACACCTGCATCGATGATCGGGACAAGGTGGATGCCTTTTTCTTTCATTTCATTGACATAGGCCTCAAAGTCAGGAAAGTTTTCCTGATTGACTGTGAAATCTTTGTAGTCTTCCATATAATCGATATCCATGTATACCATATCGATCGGAATATTGTTTTCACGATATCCGTCAGCGGCTTTTCTGAAGTCGTCAGCAGTTGTATATCCCCAGCGGCTCTGACCGAAACCAAATGCGAATTTAGGCGGGATATAGCTTCTTCCGATGATTTTGCGGAACTGTTTTACGATATCGTAAGGGGTTTCACCCTCGATCACATACAGATAAAGATTTGCATCCTCACAGGTGATCTTTAACTGGGAAGAGAGTGTGTAACCGATATCAAACTTCAGTTTTCCGGGATAATCAACGAAGAGACCGAAAGTCTGCTTTCCGGAGATTACGAGGAAGTTGTGTGCTCCATAGAGGGAGATTTTATCCTCTGTATGGTTTGGCTGGTCGGAACAATTGCTTTCATAAACATATCCACGTTTGTTGATTCCGCGGTTTGATTCGCCCAGACCATAGACAACATCGTTGTCATCCATGTCATAAGTAAAAGAGAAGCCGTTCTCTGTGGAGATAGTTCCGTATGCAGGAGTTCCCTCAGAAGCCGGGATGGAAGTTACGATGGCATCGGTTTCAAACGGGGTTCCGTAAGTATATTTCTGAATCATTTTGTCATATCCTCCTTAGGTTGAAAATGTTCAAGCGGATAAAATTATCCGCTTTGCTACGCAGCGCTAAACCGAATAACTGAAACGCTTAAGTACTGTTAGAAAATACATAGGTGTTTTCCTTGATTTCATATTTACAATAATAGAGGTTTGAGTGGGGAAATGCTACTGAAATTATGACAAATTTATACGTTATTTTGACTTTTGCTCAAACTGTGAAGCAGTGATATGGGTATGGCAAGCAGTGGAGCGGCTGATCGTATCTGTTTGCGCTGTTAACTTATTGTGCTTTAATGCTTTATCTTAATAGAATTTTTCTGTACATACGGTGAAAAAAGTGCTAAACTGTTATTATTACACGAAAGAAAGGTTTATTTAACATGCTTCAGACAATTGAATCCATCAATAACGTCGTAAATAATTTTATCTGGGGTGTCCCGGCTATGATCTGTATTATCGGCGTAGGGCTTTACCTGAGCCTGCGGACCGGTTTTGTTCAGATCCGCAAATTCCCGTATGCGCTTAAAACCACACTGGGAAGAATTTTTAAGAAGAAAGAGGCCTCTGACGGTTCCATGACACCTTTTCAGGCAGTCTGTACTGCGTTGGCAGGTACAGTAGGTACCGGAAATATTGCCGGTGTTGCCGGAGCTATCGCCATCGGCGGACCGGGAGCTGTATTCTGGATGTGGGTTTCCGCAATCCTTGGAATGTGTACGAAATTTACAGAGGTTACACTGGCAGTTCATTTCCGTGAGAGAAACAGACATGGGGATTATGTAGGCGGACCTATGTATTATATTAAGAATGGTCTGGGAAAGAACTGGAGATTTCTTGCAGTTCTTTATTCTGCATTCGGCGTACTGACTGTATTTGGAACAGGTAATGCCACTCAGGTAAATACCATTACAACAGCAATTGATACGGCTCTTATTAACTTTAATGTGATTTCAGAGTCTTCCACAGGCAGACTGAATCTGATCCTTGGAATTGCGATCACGCTGCTGGTTGGTATGGTACTGCTGGGTGGTATCAAGCGAATCGGAAGTGTTTCCGAGAAGCTGGTGCCCTTTATGGCATTGTTTTATATTGTACTTGCATTGGGCGTTGTGGTCTTAAATATCGGAAGAGTTCCGGCAGTTTTCCATGATATTGTTTATGGAGCCTTTAATCCGTCAGCAGTGACAGGCGGTGTGATCGGAAGCTTTTTCCTCAGTATGAAAAAGGGTGTTTCCAGAGGTATTTTCTCCAATGAAGCCGGACTTGGTACAGGGTCTATCGCTCATGCCTGTGCAGATACAAGCAAACCTGTAAAACAGGGTATGTTTGGTATCTTTGAGGTATTTGCAGATACGATCGTGATCTGTACTCTGACAGCACTTGTGATCCTTGTAAGCGGCGTGCCGGTAAATTACGGTGCAGCGGCAGGTGCAGAACTTACAATTTCCGGATTTATTGCTACATACGGAGGCTGGGTTTCCATCTTTACGGCAGTTGCCATGTGCTGCTTTGCATTCTCAACGATTATCGGATGGGGACTTTACGGAGCACGTTGTATTGAATTTTTATTCTCTGCAAAAGTTATCCGCCCATTTATGATCGCCTATTCATTAGTGGCAATCCTTGGTGCAACTGTAGATCTGGGACTTCTCTGGAGCATTGCTGAGACATTCAACGGTCTTATGGCAATCCCCAACTTAATTGGTGTATTCCTGCTTTCAGGAACCGCCATTACACTTACAAAAGAGTATTTCGCACAGAAATGATAAAAACAGTCTGGAGAGTTTTCTTCAGGCTGTTTATTAGTTTACCTGATGCTTGATGTTAGGTTATTGTTCAGACCCTTGCATAGGGCATTAGTAAAAATGACGAATTTTAAATTTTTTTATTGATGTTATGTACTGTTTTTTATCCGTCATTTTTACTTTATCCACAACCACCCGGATTCGCTTTTTTGCGGCTTTTCCCTTATAATGTGTATATAGATTTCAACGATTTAGGAGGGAAGTGAGTGGACATTGAACTTATTCTATTCACTTCCCTTTTGTATTTCATCAGGAGAAAGCAGGCATAGAATATTTTTACCATAAAAATGTGATGATCCAACTATGATCTGACAGAAAAATAACAGATTAAAATATAAATCAGCTGTTCTTTAAGTGAAAATGTTTTCAGTACTTCGTTCTTCCATACATCTTCAGGATAAACATCGCCCAGATAAGTATCCCGTCCACAGTACAGTCCATAAAGAAGCAGCCTTTTTCCCTCTCGGACAGCCTCCGGTTCCATGATTAGTCCCCAGCGAAGCTGATCCATCAGATGAAGATAAAGAGACACACATAAAACCAGATTGCTGTTTCTGTTTCGCGATAGAAGTATTCCTTCCAGCTCAGAAGCTTTCTTAAAACTAATATTGTATGCATGAAAAAGAATCTTATGCTCTGTATAAAAATCCCACAGAGTTCCCGGGGTGATTCCATATCTGCCAGTACGAACAAGAACCTGAAACTGTCTCGGACCACAGGCAGCTGTCTGTTTCATCAGGGCATGTTTTACTGCCATACGGACTGCCCTGCCAATCAGCTCTCCAAGCTTGGAATGTCCGGAGGCATCGGTAAGTGTCAGCTCTCCCTCCATAGCCGAGGCAATCACCATTCCGTCAGTACCAGAACCTGTCGCGATTTCTTCTGAATAACAGCTTCCAAGTAAGAGATGTGAAACGGCTGCTGCTTTTGCCTCCGAAGCAATCATCATTGAGCGGACCATGGCTGCCTCTGTAACATTCTGATTGATATAGATAAAAACATTGATCGTACCGGGTGGCAGCATCTCGTAAGCGCCGTTTCTTTCATAGTAAGAAGAAGGATCTCCCGGACACATTCCGTTTGAATCAATTCCCCCTGTAACAGCAGCAGTCACGGATAACTCCTGATAACAGATTTTCTCAACAGCACACAGTTCAGTCCATGCCGCTGTGCTGAGTGCGGTTGCTGTCTGCGGATCAATTCCCAGCTCTTTTGTATGAATGTTCAGGTCTTCCTCATAGGTGTTTCCAAGCATTTCACATTCATAGGCACCATTCATGCAGTTGATATTTAAAGCATGCGTGAGATGAGCAGTGATCCCGCCATTAAGAGGACTGGTGCTAAGAACCCTTGTTTTTCCCGGAAAAGAAAAAACAGTACATCCCTTCTTTTGAAAATAAGTAAAAGTATCATTCATAAACATTCCTCTTTTTTGTCTGTTCAATACAGATTTTGTTGTTATTAGGAAAAGTATTCTACTTTGAATCCTGACTGCTGGCAGTATCTGTCTACTTTAGAACCTTTATAACAGCGGATCGTAGCCGCTTTGTTGATGATCCATTCCCCGATAAATTCAGGATCATGGCGAATCTCCAGATACTGCAGGCGGTTACATCCATGAAAGATCCATTTTCCAAGGTATCTGACATTGGGCGGAATCACCACAGAGGTCAGATTACAGCACTTAAAAAAAGCACTCTCATCAAGAACTTCCAGCGAATCAGGCAGCTGCAGCGAATCCATTCCGCAGAAATAGAAAGCCTGCTTTCCGATAACCCTTAAATCCCCCCCCGGAAAAGAAATACAACTCAGTTTCTTACATTTATAAAAAGCCCTGTCATCGATTTCTTCCAGAGAGGCAGGGAAAACAACTTCCGTAAGAGTAGCGCATTCTGAAAAGGCATTCGGACCGATAAATGTCAGTTTGCTGTTCGGGGCGAACTCCAGACTGTTCAGTTTTCGGCCATTGTTAAATGCATTTTTTGGAATACTGGTAAGGCTGGCGGGAATTTTGACTTTTTTCAGAGAAATGCAGTCTGAAAATACCCCTATGCCAAGTTTTTGCAGATGTTCAGGAAGCTCTATTCTGCTTAACCGGGAACATCCCTGAAAGGCTTTGTTTCCAATCTGTTCCATTTCATAGGGAAATACCACAGAACGAATATCAGGTCTGTTAAAAAAGGTTTCTGTTGAGATAGAGCGGCAGTTTTGTGGAAGTTCCATATTCTTCTCAATATACTGTCCGCAGTTACGACGCGTAAGTGTCAGAGAATTTGACATAAAAAAATACTCCTTTGCTGATAGACAATGTTGTTTTCTCTGCATGGGAATAGTATGGACTATGATAAAAATAACAAGGTACCGATAACTGCCGGTGTTCTATATTCCTTAAAAGGAACAGAGAAAACATATGTAAGGATGATACTTCTGTAAAAAAGAGAACACTAAAGAAGATCACCCTTCCATTTCCTATTGCGTGTAGTTAATGGCGGCAGTTTATAGCAGGTATTCTGACTCACGCAGTAACGCCATGTCTCTCCTTCTCGCATAACGATGCAATGGATATGAGATATGGCTGCACGTATACAGCAGCACGACTGTTCAGGATTCTGACCTGATTCCCTCTTAGCTGAAAGTCCGACATTTCTATACCGTGACTGACAGAACTAAAAACCGGTAATTGTCAATGAATGTTCGATTAAATTGTATTATACACTTTTTTGGAGAAAAGACAACAAATTTTTTGAGGGGGAGACAAAATCAGGGAGGGGACGCGCAGGGAAAGCGTTTTTTTTCTGTGCGGTTTCGGCATCTAAGAGATTCTAAGGCGAAAAAAATCTGCTAAAAGCATGAGCCGTCTTGTCAAACTCGCTCCGCTGCAGGCTCCGCTCAGACACGTGAAGCAGCCGGCTCATAACGCAGATTTTTTTCGCCTAAGAATCTCTAAGATACCTGCAAATGCACAGAAAAGAAACGCTTTCCCTGCGCTGGTTACTGGATGTGTGGAAATTTGATTTGGCAGGTAATGGTTTTTGTTTTGGAACAGTAATTGAACAGTAACGTGTGAAATAGTGCTTGTTTTTTTGAACAGCATATTTTAAACTATAGACTATAGTGAAAATCTTATATCACCCGTGCCAGGTCTGGCGGTTCATAACGGGTTTCTCTGGCGTTCGCTGACATTTTCACAAAGATAATTTAAATTTTATAATGGTAAAGCAAACATTCCTGAATATTATAACATTCTGCCCGTTGGCTTTGCCTGAACGGGAGGTGGGAATAAAACAGTTCATGGTTGATTAAGGGTTGTTTTGGAGGTTCTCAAAGCTCTGGGAAAATGTTATAATAAGGAGGAATTAAATGAACAATACGATTTTTGATGATGTGTTCCGCACAATGGTTGAATAACTGCGCGTCGCATTCTCGTTACTTTCAGTGATGAGTTAGACGCGCAAATTTTTTTACTAAACAACAGAACAAATGTTTACATAAACCAATACATATGGTATAATATTTATATGGAAAAAGATATAACTTAAATGAAAAACTAAATTCCAGTTTTGGACCAAATGCAAGAGTAAATTCCATATAGGTCGAAGTTACTTTTGCACACATATTTGCCATATTGTCTTTGATAATCATTACTCCGTATAATGTACTTGCAGCTGATTGCCTGCCTGTGCAGATTGGAGATAATTATGAAGAATAAAGGCAATCAGAAACATTTAACATTTGAACAGCGTGTTGATATCGAGAAAGGTCTTACTGAGAATAAAAGCTTCGCTGAAATTGGACGAATTATTGGTAAAAATCCATCTACCATATCAAAGGAAGTACGTCTCCACGCACATACAAAAGAACGTCCGGATTCAGGTTACACTCATCCTCCATGTATTCATCGAAAGAACTGTAAGATGACATGCTTGTGTGATAAGATGTGTGGCATTCATTGTAAGCTTTGCAGAAAACCATCCTTTCGTTGCACTGATATATGTCCCGCATATGAGACAGCTGAATGTGAGAAACTGAATAAACCACCCTACGTATGTAATGGCTGTGGTAAAAAGACCCATTGTCTTATGCCCAGAAAGTTTTATTCATCCAAATATGCCCATGATGAGTACCGTAGCGTGCTAGTCGATTGCAGAGCCGGCATTAACCAGACTCCGGAAAGCATTCAATCCATGAATGATTTATTGGTTCCATTGATCAAGGAGAAACATCAGTCCATCGGTCATATTTATGCTACTCATGCAGAAGAATTGGGTTGCTCCAGAAGAACACTTTACTCCTACATCAATGATTGTGTATTCGATGTCCGCAATGGTGACTTAAGGCGTTCTGTACGTTATAAGAAACGCAAGAAACCTACACAGACCAGTGCAAAAGATCGTTCTTATCGTCAAGGTCATAACTACGAAGATTTCCAGAATTATATGAAAGATCATCCAGATATAAATGTTGTGGAAATGGACTGCGTGGAAGGAAAGAAAGGCGAAAGCCGTGCCCTCTTGACCTTTACATTCCGCAACTGCAATCTTATGCTTATGTTCCTGTTGGAATATCAAGACCAGGAATGCGTGTTAGAGGTCTTTGTATGGCTTGAAACAGTGTTGGGGCAGGATGCATTCAAAAAGCTTTTTCCGGTGATTCTCACGGATGGAGGTTCAGAATTCTCAGCTCGTGAAGAGATGGAGGAATTCTGTGACGGAAGTAAAAGCACGACTGTCTTTTACTGTGATCCGTATAGCTTTTGGCAAAAAGGTGCCTGCGAAAAGAACCACGAGTATATCCGCTACATCCGTCCGAAAGGGAGTTCATTCGCTGATTTAAATGACGAGAAAGTCAGACTTATGATGAATCACATAAACAACGAAAAAAGAGACAGTCTTAATGGACATAGCCCATATGAACTCTCTCTTTTACTCTTGGACAACAAACTGCACAAAGCATTAGGATTAAAGGCAATCGCACCTGATGATGTTATGCTTAGTCCAAAACTTATAAAATAAAATAGTAAAGCACAGGCAGATTTCACTGCACCAGAATTTAGTCTTGCACATAAGGCATGTGGAATTTAGTCTCGCACACTATTTTCAGATGCCCGGTTAGTATGCATAAAAACATAAATCATGGGTGCTTACAGGTTTATTATAAGGCAAAAAAATGGAATTGTTAAGGTGTAAAGTGGAATTTAATCCCGCATATTTACTGAGATAAGACACAGCTGGAATTTAGTTTTTCATTTAAGTGGAAAAAGATATATTTAATATAGATAAAAACAAACTTTCATATGGTAGGGGATATGTCTATTCCTTGCAGTATCATCTTGTCTGGTGTACAAAATACAGAAAAAAGGTTTTAAAAAACGGAATCGATACAGAATGCAAAGAAATGTTACAGAATCTTGCAGAAGAATATAAATTTCAGATCCTGGCAATGGAGGTGATGCCGGATCATATCCATCTGCTTGTGGACTGTAAACCTCAGTTTTATATTTCAGATATGATCAAGATCATGAAAGGAAATCTTGCACGCCAGATGTTTCTTGCGTATCCGGAGTTAAAAAAGGAACTGTGGGGTGGGCATCTGTGGAATCCGTCTTACTGTGCCATAACGGTCAGTGACAGGAGCAGAGACCAGGTGCTTGCCTACATCGAAGGACAAAAGGAAAAAGCCTGACAGAAGAAATGATTTGTTGGAGGAAAAGAGATGCAGACCGTATCCAGCTATGGCGTAGAATTACGAAAACAGAATATCCCAGTCCGCCAGACACTGGAAATCTACCGGTCTGCGGTCTGTTACCTGACAGAAATATATGAGCAGATGTGGGAAGAACTGGCAGAGATACCGGATGCCAAAAGGCGGTTTAATGCTGCAGAGCATCTGGTGCATACTACAAAAAAGAATCCTGCACGCTTTGATTTTGATCTTCGCTTTCCGAAGATGCCGTCCTACCTGAGGCGAGCCGCAATCCAGCATGCATTGGGAAGTGTATCTTCTTACGAAACACGGATGGATCTGTGGGAAAAGTCAGGAGAAAAAGCAGGGAAACCCAGACTGGCATATGAGAATCATGCCATGCCTGTTTTTTATCGTGATGTCATGTACAGAGAGGAAAAAGAAGGAAAAGACGAAGCATACCTGAAACTGTATGATGGTCATGACTGGAAATGGTTTTGTGTGCGTTTAAATCACACAGATATGGAATATCTGCGCAGGAACTGGTCGGGGAAAAAGGCATCAGCCCCGACACTGGAGAAAAGGCACCATAAATATTTCCTGCGTTTTTCTTATACGGAAGAAGTGACACTTACGAAGACACCGGTAAAAGAACAGATCATCTGTAGTGTGGACTTGGGAATCAATACCGATGCGGTCTGTACCATTATGCGGGCAGACGGAACTGTCCTGGGGAGAAAATTTATCAATCATCCCAGTGAAAAAGACCGGATGTACCGCACACTGGGCCGAATCCGAAGATTCCAGAGGGAACACAGCTCTGCGCAGTCACGGGGAAGATGGGCATATACGAAACGCCTGAACATAGAGCTGGGAAGAAAAATTGCAGGTGCGATCGTAAAAAATGCAGAAGAGAACCATGCAGATGTGATCGTATTTGAGTATCTGGAAATGCAGGGAAAGATATCCGGAAAGAAAAAACAGAAACTGCATCTGTGGAGAAAACGGGATATCCAGAAACGCTGTGAGCATCAGGCACACAGAAAAGGAATGCGGGTATCCAGAGTCTGCGCATGGAATACGAGCAGGCTTGCATACGATGGCTCCGGAAGTGTGTCCCGTGACCCGAAAAATCACAGTCTTTGTGTATTCCAGACAGGAAAAAGATATAACTGTGACCTGTCGGCATCGTATAATATCGGAGCAAGATATTTTATCAGAGAACTTTTAAAACCCCTTCCGGTAACGGAAAGGTCTTTGCTGGAGGCAAAAGTCCCTTCGGTAAAGCGTAGAACCTCATGTGTTTATGCAGATCTGAAAGAACTTCATTTACAAATGGAAATCTTAAAGGCAGCATAAATGCAGGCAGATATACAGCGGACTACCTGCAATGTGGGAACCTGCCATATCTGGCATGGAAAAATGCGCATAACTGCGCTGGCCTAAGTTACAGGCGTATCCGCCGATATTTAGTCTGACGCCTAAAGCGTCTGGAAGCACGCGACTTCAGTCGTGTGAGGATAAAGTTTTTAATTCACAAGATACCGCGGCTGGTTATACCATTGATCAATGAGGTGTTTCATACATCCTATCCGGAAGATGTAGAGATCACGCAGCTTCGCAATGAGCACCAGCAGGCGGACGGGGAGGTCATCACGGATTCCTGTCTTCTGATCGGGAAGAAGATGTACCATATTGAATGTCAGAGTACGGATGATACGACAATGGCAGTGCGTATGATAGAGTATGACTTTGCGATTGCTATTGAACATGCGGCAAAGCAGGGACGAAGGTATGAGATAGAGTTCCCGAGATCCTGCGTGTTGTTTTTGAGAAGTTCGGGGAATACGCCGGATTTTCTGGAAACGAATGTGATTTTTCCGGATGGGAGAAAGCAGATGTACCGCGTACCAACTGTAAAAATGGCTGATTATACAGCGGAAAGTATTTTTGAGAAAAATCTGCTGATGCTGCTTCCGTTTTATATCATGAGATATGAGAAAAGAGCCCATGATATGAGGGAGAATCCCCGGTTATTTCAGACATTGTTGAATGAGTATGAGGAGATACGTGTAAAGCTTGAAAAGGAACTGATAAAACTGATTGTAAAAATCTCGGACTATATCTTCCAGGATGAAGAGAAGATCCAGAAAGGGATAGGTGATGCTATGGGTGGAAAAGTTTTGGAACTGGAATCGGAAAGGTTAAGAGCGGAAGGGGAAGCACGTGGCAAGGCGATTGGCGAATCTATTGGAGAAGCGCGTGGCAAGGCAATTGGCGAATCTATTGGCAAAGCAATTGGCGAAGTCAGAGGAGAAGAACGCCTTAGTGTTTTGATTAATAAACTTATTCTTGATAAGAGAAATGATGAGATTCAGATCGTAGTGACAGATGCTAAAAAGCGCAGGCAGTATTATGATGAGTATGGACTTTAGAACCGAGGTGTGGAAGATCATTCCTTTGATTTGTATATTCCGCATTGTGGAGATTCTGTAAAAGAGTGTTTTCTCAGACGTATTCCGGGGATAATAAGGGAAGTAATTATTTGTAATCGGGATATTGACAAATTATGGACAAAATGTTAAGATGGTTTCGTAAAAAACGAATAGCGTTTAGCGCACATGTACAGCTCATTACTACGGTAATGATTGAAGAATCGTTGGGTGAGAATCCCAAACAGGGCTTTCGTCCCTTGTAGTATATTCAGTCTGCAATTCACTGTATTCTTGTAGAAGTATTCATAAGGGATACTTTAATATAAAGGATAGGAGTGGATTCTTGGTTTGTACATTGATATTCCCTGCCGAATCCGGCAGGGATTTTTTTTGCACTTTGATAACAGAATATCGGAAGTAACGTTATCTCTTTATCTTTAGCTTTTGGAAATCCGGTGAGATACCGGTACGGTTTCATCCCCACTGTAATAAGGACGAACACTGCGAAGCCATTGGAAATTATTTCTGAGAAGGGCAGTAAGTAGGTTAGAGTATGTCTGAAAAATACTCTGGAACTTTAAGTCAGGAGACGGGCTTTAGAGTAAAAATGAAGAATGGACATCTGCAGGCAGAGCAGAGGTTTATTTTTTGTACCCTTTTTGGGAAAAAGCAATCATTAATCAAGATATTATCAGGAAACAAATTTCCGATAATATAAAGATTTGCAATGCTTTGCGAATCGGTAACAGTTTAATTTCATTTCATAAAAGAAAGGAGAACAATATGAAAAATTCAAAAATGAAATTAACAAAACGTATCATGGCTCTGTTAATAGCTGTTATGATGGTTGTGGCAATGTGTGTTCCAGCCTTTGCATCAGAAACAACAGACAAAAACACCTTTACATTACCAGTATCTATTCAGACTCAAGTTATGAATGGCAAAGTAATTCGCGCTGCTGATGTAACACTGAATGAGGGTGATACTGCTTTGGATGCTTTGAAAAAACTGTATCCAGCTGAAACTGAAACAAAAGAAACTATTTCAGGTGTTGAATATCATTATCTTGGTGATCTGAAATGGTATCAGACTTCTTATACTTTTGATGGTGTAACTTATACAAGTAATTATATTCCTGCAATTAAGATGCCAGGACACTCTCAAAATAATAGATTTTTTGGAGACAACGGTACTATAAGTTCAGATCCAATAGCTTTAAAAGGTAAATACAAATATTTACCTAAATTAAATGCAACTGAAACGAAACTTGGGTTAGCAAAAAACAGCACTTTTAATAATCAGATACATGCTACAGATTGGTTATCTGAAAAAGATTATAATAATTATTCAGGCTGGATGCTTTTGATTAATGGAAATACAAATAACAATGGCGTAGATACAGTTCTTACCAAAGATAGCGGAAGTGTATGCCTTGCATTTAGTATGATGACAGGACTAGATTTAGGTCAGACGGGTTACATTAAAAATAGTGAAGGAGAATGGACGCAGGTAAATCCATGGTAGAAGTTTTCAAAACATATTAATAAAATAAATGGAATTTGAGCAAAGACTGGACATTAAATTATGTCTAGTCTTTGTCTTTTGAGGTAATGAAATGAATAAAAAACATAAGAGTAATATGCAGCATTTCATCCCATCTATAGCATTAATGCTATTTATGTTTTTGTGTTTATCCATCATAGATGTAAGAGCAGAAACCGGATTCATAAAAAATGATGCTGGTGAGTATGAAATATGGGATAGTACGGGATTTTATACTTTTAAAGATCAAATTATTAATGGAAAAAAATTTGCTGGAGAAACCATATTATTAAAAAATGATATTTCAATTCAGGTGGATGAAAGTGTAGATGATTCAAATTGGTTAGAATTTGATGGTGAGTTTAACGGACAAAATCATAGCATTGAATATTCTACAAATCAATTTGAGAAGGGAAAAGAAGTTTTTCCTTTTGATGTAGAAGGAAGCATAGAAAACTTAAAAATTAACATAGATAGATTTAATTTAACGAATAATGATGATATTGGTGCTTCTTTTTTGGTAAATGAGTATTCATGCGGTACATTACTTGGAATTGAAGTCACAGGTACAGTAAATGTATATCTGACAGATTTTAATAATAATTTGCTGTTTTCAATTTTTGATTCGGGAGGAGGATTAATAAAAAATTGCAGTTCAGGTGTGGATTTTTCTATTCATGCAGAACAAGAGGAGCAAAAAAATTTTAACGTAGTTTTAGGTCTGTCAGAATTTGGAAATGCAGAATTATATACTGGTACAGAATTTGTAAATTGTTTTGCTTATGGAGCATATAATAATAATTTTGCTGAGCAGTTTTCATCTGATACAATCTTCGAAAGAAATATAATGATTGTACCATTTACAGATCTTTTACCAGATCGCTGTTGTACTTTTGAAAATTGTTACTACGATAATGAAAAATTTATAAATACCTATATATCTGGAAGTAAAACAGAAGATGATCTTTCTGATTTAAAAGATCTCAATCAATCATGTTCACGTACAACCGAGCAGATGCATTCCCAAGAGACATACGAAGGTTTTGATTTTGATAAATATTGGAAAATGTCTGCTGACGAAAATGATGGATATCCATATTATTTTCCACGTGAAGCAATTATAACCTTAGATGTTAAGCCAATAATTACTGAAAAAAAAGTATGGAATACAGAAACGCCAAAAGATCAAAATAAATACAGTACTACGAATACTTATTATTATCCTTATGTGGGTGATACAACTGTTAATATTGATCATTTTGAATTTGCAAATATAACAACAAAACAACAAACATTGATTGATACTTATGGAGTCACACCGGAACTTAATACAGAGGACATCAAATCTGCTAATGTAGAAATGAGTTATCTTGGAAACAGACCTGTGACTGTAGAATGGAAGGATAATACAACTCCAAGTCTGACAGTTGCAAAAGCAGATCAGGCAAAAGAAGATGGATATGTTTTTCGTGTTAATGTTCTTAAAGGGTCTTGTGAAGTTCTTGATAATGGAGCTGAGGTAGCTCATACAAATGACTGGTATTATCAAAAAGCTCAGGATGCGATAGAACTTATTTTGAAAGGCGGTTCTTATAATGTAGAAAATCCATGCTGGACTGATTCGACGGTCTGGTTTGTGTTTACTGCTGCAAGATGTCATTACTATCCGAATGGGGATAAACAGTATTTTGACAAATGGTTTGCTAATACAAAAAAGAAACTTCAGGAAATGAAAGATAATGGTGAAGAATTAGACGTTAACAAATATAATGTTTATCAGAAACTTGTACTTACCATTGAAGCAATTGGATATGATCCAAGAGACATTGACAGTTATGATCTTCTGGAATTTATTTCTCAACCGGATATCGTAAACAGCAAGAACTATTTAGCTAAAGAATATACGATTCATGCATTGAAAGCAGTTGGTTATGAATCCAAAAACTATACAAATGAAGATATGGACAAATGGGCTCATGAAAAAGCTGCAAATATAGCGGCAACTCTGACAGAATCAGAAGATGGTAATCATAATCTGGATAATGCGGACAATTTTATGGCATGGCAGACTTTGCTTTACTGGTATAACAAATCCGGATTTGAAGATGTCACAAATACAATTAACAAGTCGTTTGAAACAGAATATGTTCCAATGCAGGTACAGCGCGCAACGGGAGCATTATGTACAGCTGCATATGAAAATCCAACTCCTCCGCAGGTAGCAGGAAATAATGCATGGAACGATGCGCAGGGACTTTTGTATGCATCGACATATGATAGAGATATTTTAGACAAGAATGCAGGATTTATTAAAAATGGAAACACCATTTTGGATGCGACATTTGATTTGATTAATTTTGAAAAAGGAACAATTCCCGGATTTTACTGGTATGATCCGGCACAGATTGCCAGAGGCTTAGATGGATTTGTCAGATGCTATCAGCGTAATAATCTGGGACAGAAAGATCAGGTAACTGTATTCTGGGATTTCTCAGACGTAACTGTTCCAACAAAAAACGTTAACGACATGATCCTTGCCCTTAACGATGACAGTACGAAAGAGCAGATCAAAGTAGCGAGAGAGGCTTACGATAAATTAGACGAAACTCACAAGGCAATCTTTAACAAGGATACACTCAGAAAGCTTCTTGCAGCAGAGACTGGTTCAGGTAATTCTATTGAAAAAGCTATGGCAGCCATTGATGCGATCCCAGCAGCGGATAAGCTGACAATGGATGACAAGGCGGCTGTAGAGAAAGCAAGAACTCTTTATGATTCACTGAATGATGAAGAGAAATCTGTAATTACAAATTACTCTAAGCTGACTGAAGCAGAGGCTAAGATCAGAGAACTCGAGAAACAGCAGGAGCAGAAAGATAAGGATAAGAAAGCGGCAGAGAAGGTTATCGCTGATATTGATGCGCTTCCTTCTTCTTCTGAACTGACTCTTGATCCGTATGTTCTGCAGCTTCTTGACCGCGTACAGGCAGAGTACAATGCTCTTACGGATGCGCAGAAGGCTCTGGTTACGAATTACAGTACGTTACAGTATCTGAGAAATCTGATCCCTGATCTGAAGGCTGCGGCTGCAGTTGTTGATAAGATCAAGGCGATCGGTGAGGTTACTTCCGATAATTATCTGAAGAAACAGGCTCTTGTAGTGGAAGCCAGAACGGCTTATGATGCCCTGACAGCAGATCAGAAGAAGCGTGTGACAAACTATGCAGAGCTTGAAAAAGCGGAGTTGTTTATCAGCAGACAGAGTACGGATGAGAAGGTTGCTTATGTGATCTCCTTTATCGATGAACTGAATATCACTACTTCATCTTCAGGTGCTCTTTCTGACGGACCTCTGAGACTGACAGAGAAGAATAACAATGTTCCGACAGAGAAAATCTGGAATGACTGGAAGGCTTATGTGGTAAATGCAAGAGCATTGTATGATACGCTTGATGACCAGCAGAAAGCCCAGGTTACAAATACAGCTTCTCTGGAGAAAGCAGAAGGTTATATTTACCAGCTGAAAGCCGATGCGCTCAAGGCAATGCTTAAAGCACTCCCGGATGCGCAGACAGTACGAGGATATGAGGCACCTCAGCCGACTACAGTTCCATCAGCACAGGAGGCAGCTTCTGTTGAAGAGGAACAGGCGGTACCGGCACAGTCTGAGGGATCTGATTTCTCAGATGGAAGTGCGGACGCATTCAGCAGTGATGAAGTTGATGAGCAGGCAGCTGAGACAGTGGATATCCCTCAGGCAGAATCAGCTGAAGATACTGAAGATGTCCAGACAGATGTTGATTTCTCCTCTGATGAAGAAGTTCCGGCAGCAGGTGATACCTCTAAGCGTGAACTTACAGAAGCAGAGCTGAAACAGATTGCAGAAGCCAAGAATGCTTATGACAGATTAACAGAAACAGAAGAGAAGAAATTCAGAAGCGAGAACACCGCACTGGTTGAGAATATGGAGAAGCTTCTTGCCATGGCACTGACTTATGAGAAAGGCCAGAGTGCATATCAGCAGTTCTTCGCAGATGAAGCAGCACAGATTTATGCAACAGTAAAAGATCACCCGGTAGACAGAGATTCCTACGCAGATGTTAAGGCTTTCCTTGACCGTTATGCTAAGGATTATCAGGGACAGGAAGATGCCATGGCAGGCCTGAAAGTCAAAGTCGGCAGTCAGGAGATGACTTTTGCAGAGGTTATCGCAGCACTGACGGCACAGGCTGACAAGGCAGGTAAGGACATTTCAGATGCACAGCAGGCAGATGAGTGGATCAGCAATCTTCCGACTGCTGTTACCAAAGAGAACATTGCAAATGTAGAAGCAGAGCTTGCAGCACTTCAGAAGCTGATCGACGGCATGAGTGTGGAAGGCAAGTCCTACATGTGGAATGCGAAGCAGTTAGAGCTGATCAAGACGATCGTGGCAGATTACCACATTGAACTTGCGGGTAAACAGGGTGCATTTAAGGCAGATATGCCTGCAGATCTTCAGACAAAGGCAATCAACTATAAGACTGTCCAGATCAGCTGGAGCAGCGTGGATAACGCAGACGGATACATGGTATACCGCAGAACTGCAGACAGCGGATGGAAGAAGATCGCATCCCGGGTAACAGACATTTCCTATAAGGATCAGAAAGCAGTTACAGGAACAACCTATTATTATACTGTTAAGGCGTACTCTTACGCATGGGGCGAGATGACTGTAAGCAGCTATGACAAAGATGGTGTTGCAGGAAAAGCCAGACTTGGCAAAGTAAAGATTGCTACGGCAAATTCTGAAAGCTACAGTACGATCCGCGTAACATGGAATAAGGTTTCCGGTGCAAATGGCTATAAGGTATACCGTTCTACTTCAAAGGATGGCAAATATGCAGCCATTGGTTCTACTGCAAAGAACAGCGCAGTTACTTTCCTTGATAAGAAAGCAGTTACCGGTAAGACTTATTATTACAAAGTACGTGCTTACCGCAATGTAAGCGGAAAGAAAGTATACGGAAGCTATTCAGCAACAGAGAAAGCAAAGGCAGTACTTTCTGCTCCGACCCTGTCCGCAGGCTCAACTTCAAAGACAGCAGTGCTTGAATGGAGTAAGGTAGAGGGTGCCGATGGCTATCAGGTATATGCCAGCGATTCCCAAAATGGTACCTATACCCGCATAAAGATCACCAAAGGTACAGGTGCGACAGACGAGAGCCTCCTCACCGGAAAGACCCGTTACTATAAAGTACGTGCTTACAGAAAAGTAAACGGAAAAGCAGTTTATGGCTCTTTCTCAAAGATTAAAAAAGTAACTGTTAAATAATAAAATCAGTATGCAGTGTGTTATCAACACACTGCATACCCCAAAAGAAGATAAGAGAATGAAAAAAGCATTTATAATTATAATTTTATGTATGATTTTGCAAATTTTTACAGTTACTGTATATGCAAATGATAGCAATGTAAATATTGTAAGCGCTGATAATTATGAATCACGGGAATTTAATCAATGGAAGCGCGCTAAGTATAATTTTTCATTTAATGTATCTACCGAAAAGAAAACTATAAAGGCATTATGTAGTGCTGTGTTAACTGCAACTGGAACAGCAATTGGAGCGGGAATTTCTTCTTATGCGAGTGATTGTATAGAGGAACATTACAGTAAATTCAAAAAAAAGGGATATGGTACTTCAATTACAGCTATGTATGGTTCAAAATTGCGCGTGATTATATCAATATATTCAGATTCAGCAAGAACAAAATTAGTTTCTGAATATAAAATGTCTACAGATTCCTATCCTGTATAATTTATATATATGAATAAAATAAAAATATTTTTGCTGACTATTTCATTAATGTTTTTGGCGAGCCTGGCAGCTATATTTATATCAAGAGAATTTATATTCCACAATAAAATTTCAGATTTGAGCTGCCTGTTAAACATATGGAAAGATACTTATGGATGGAATTTTCTGATAAATGTAATAATCGCTCTGATAATTGCTGCAAAATTTGGAAAGAATGATACAAAAAAATAAGGCAGATGTCCTTTCTACCTGCTATATGACAGGGGGAGAGTCATCTGTCATTTTGTAATTTCAGGAATTGCGGGTGCTATTTTACCCGGATGTAATTTTTTAGATTAAAAACGCGGAGGAAACAAATGAATAAACAATGGATGGCACTGCTTCTCAGTACAGGAATTGCTGTGACCGCATGTCCTGTACCCGCAGCCCAGATGCCACCGGCTGAGCAGATACACGGGGAGGCAGAAGAAACTTCTGTCCCTGTACAGCATGATGATTCTGACGACAGAGAAACTGCGAATGAATTCCAGTCTGACACCGAACCATCTCAGTCAGAGACAGACGATGGCGCGGCCGGAAATGAAGAAGAAAATAATGAAGCCGGTGAAGAAAAGCTGGATATACCAGCCATGATTTCCTGTATTCAGGAAGCAGCGGCGCTCGAAGAAATTGATCTGTCCTCAGAAACGGTCTCGAAGTTCTTTCTTGCCAGTGACACCTATGACAGTCTGACAGAAGAGGAGCAGGCAGAAATTGATGCCGGAGTCAAAGAGGCTCTTGAAACTGTCCGAAACCGTATTGCGGCACTGATTTCTTCTGACAGTGGAGTGACCGCCACGGGAAATCCCTGGTATGTGCAGACCCATGTGCAGGAGAACCCGGATCAGGAACAGACTATACAGGAGCTCTCCGAAGCATATCCGGGGACTCTTCCACAGCTTCTTTATGATATAAATATTTCCTATACGGATATCCGTACAGGAGAAAGCTATCAGCCAATGACGATGATCTCTCTGACCTTTCCTGTTCCGGATGGCTATGAGAGTCTGACGAAGCCGAGGATCCTTAGAAGTACCGGGGATTCGTTTATGGAACTGACTCCTCAGACGACAGAAGATAACTGTTTCTATCTGGATAGTGCCAGAACTTTAAACCATCTGATCATTGCTGACTTTCCCGCAGGACTTCAGGGAATCTCTCTTAACAGTAAATCCGTTAAGATCAACCGGGGGCAGAAATACACCCTGAAGGTGGTTCCGATACCGGAATCGGTTACGGAAGAGTATACAGTGACATGGAAAAGCAGTGACACTTCTGTTGCGAAAGTAAGCAAAAAGGGAGTTGTCACAGCAGTAAAGAATGGCAAAGCTACGATTACCGCTTCTGTAACACAACACCCGGAAATGACGGCCTCCTGTAAGGTAACGGTCATGCAGGGAGCAAATGCCCTGAAGAAATCGGTCAGTCAGGTTATGGCAGAGACCAGCGCCTATATGCGTGCAACAGATACCAATCCTTCTGTTGGCAGCGAATGGTATGTGCTTGGACTGGCGAGAGGCGGTTTAAGCCTGAAGGAGAAATATTTCTCTACCTATTATAATCACACGGCAAATTATATCGAGGAAAAGAAGGGAATCCTTACCAATACTTCCAAATATACAGAGTATTCCAAGAGAATCCTGGTCCTGACCTCAGAGGGGAAGGATGCCCGCAATGTGGGTGGTTACAATCTATTTCAATATATCTCTGATTTCAGCCTTGTGAAGGAACAGGGATTAAACGGTCCGATCTGGGCACTCCTTGCCCTTAACTGCCACCCGGAATATTCTTTCCCGGAGAACCCGTCTGCGAAGGAGCAGAATTCGGAATCTGCGCTGGTGAATTTCCTGCTGCAGAGTGAACTCCCGGGTGGCGGATGGACGCTGATGGGGAGTAATGCAGATTCTGATATCACCGGCATGACACTGCAGGCGCTGGCACCGTATTATCATAAATCAGGTTATGAGAATGTGACTGCTGCCATTGACAGAGGGCTGAATAAATTGTCGGAAATGCAGAACGACAGCGGTGGATATTCCACGATGGGTGTGGAGACAGAGGAGTCCTGTGCACAGATCATCACGGCTTTATGCAGCCTTGGGATTGACCCGGAGACGGATTCGCGTTTCATCAAGGGCGGCCACTGGACAATAGAGAATCTTCTTTCCTATCATATCGATGGAAGTGGATTTATGCATGTAAAGGCGGGTGCCGGAAATAACGGCGGGGCGGCAGCAGGCACTCTGGACGGGATGGCTACGGAGCAGGGATATTACGCACTGGTTGCCTACCAGCGCCTGAAGGATGGCAAGACGAGCCTTTATGATATGTCAGATGTGAGTATCAAAAAAGGTGGCAAGGGAGATGGTTCCGGTACCGGTCTGAAAGAACCCACGCCGATTCCTACCCCGACGCCGGTTCCTGCCACAACACCGTCAGGCGGCAATACGAAAACGCCGGGTGGATCCGGGAAATCTCTGGGTGGTAAGTCTTCCGGCAGCAAAAGCTCCACGGGTTCCGAAAGCTCAGGAAAGGATAGTGGCTCCGGTTCAAAGGATTCTAAAAACAGTAAATCAAAGAACAGTAAGTCATCAAAGGATAAGAATTCCGGCGGCTGGGATTTCGAAGCAGAGCCTTATACAGAGTCGGAAGAGACTTCACAGATGGATACCGGTGAGGATGGATATCAGGAAACTGCCGGGGAGAGTGGAACCGGAAGTCTGACCTCAAAGAAGAAAGAATATGGTATGATCTTTGGTTTTGCGGCAGGCGGTGCTCTGGCGGGAGGACTGGCAGGCAGCGGCATTAAGGCCGGAGTGAGGGCTCTTATTAAGAAGCGGAGGAAGAAGAAATGAGGATAAAGAAAAAGGGACTTGCCCTGTGGCTTGCACTGTTTCTGGGGGTAAGTTCGCTCTCAGGTTGTGGCGGCGGGGATGACGGCATGACACAGCTTTCCGAAAAAGGAGCTGAGATCTTAAACAGCACGGAGGAAGATTCTGATACAGATGTGGAACCTTTGAAGCAGAAAACAAAGCTTCCTGAGGACGGAATCATCACCCAGGCACAGATGGAAACGATCGCCGGAAAGGACGAAAAGTATTATTTTACCGGAAAAACGGACAGCGGGATCAGTTATAAATGGACTTACAATGGAAGCCAGATTCAGAATCCGGTGGAGCAAAAACTTCTGGTACAGTGCAGTGAAGATGGAACAGAAGAGGTAAAGAAGCTTGCCAATGATGCGCCTTATGCGTTGAAAGTCACACTGGAGAAGATGAATCTGGCAGCGCCTGCGAAGCTGACCCTGAATCTGAAAGAAAAATGGGACGCGGATAAGGTTCTTTACTGTCTGGAAGAAGATGGAAAGCTTTATCAGCTTGATACTGCAAAGATTACTACCAGAGAAACCGGAAAGAAAAAAACAGAGCGCACAACACTTACCTTTAACGTGACTAAGACAGGAGGAGATTTCTATCTGATCGGCGGTTCTACCACAGGTGAATCTACGGATGAATCCGATGACAAATCCAAGGGCACTGCTGATAATAAGGATACACAAAACGGTGAAAATTCCACTGGAAGTTCTGGCGGTCAGTCCAGCACAGATGGAAATACCAGTTCCGGACAGACAGACTCTTCCGGCGATGGAACAGGCAATACAGACACTTCCGGTGGCGATGACAGCTCAGATACAGCCATGACCTGTACTTTCTCTATCGAGTGTTCTACGATCCTGAATAACTGGGATGATCTGAAAGAGTCCAAGGCAGAATTTGTGCCTGCGGACGGCTGGATCCTGTATCCTTCGGAGGTGGAGTTCTATGAGGGGGAGACGGTATTTGATGTGCTGAAGCGTGTATGTAATCAGGCCGGTATTCAGATGGAGTCGGAGTGGACACCTATGTATAACAGTTATTATGTATCCGGTATCAATAACCTGTATGAGTTTGACTGTGGCAAGGATTCCGGATGGATGTACTGTGTCAACGGCTGGTATCCGAATTATGGCTGCTCGAAATATACGCTGGAGGACGGCGATACGGTAGAATGGCGTTATACCTGCAATCTTGGCAGGGATGTGGGGGATCAGTATTATGACTGATGCTTTTTCCAGGTGCCATCCTGTTTTAAATTTCTTTTATTTTGCCGTGGTGCTGGGGTTTACCATGTTTATCCAGCACCCGGTTTACCTGGCAGTCTCTTTTGTGGCTGCCACAGCTTACTCCATGTGGCTTAACGGAGTAAAGAAGGTTCTGAAAATCAATTTTCTTCTGACGCTACCGAGTCTCCTTATCGTGGCACTCTTAAACCCGATGTTTAACCATTACGGAGTCACACCGCTTCTTTATATAGAAAGCAGCGGAAACTGGGTTACGCTGGAGGCAATGATATATGGAATCGTTCTGGGATGTGTACTTTTTATTATGATTTTGTGGTTCTCCTGCTATAACCAGATCATGACAAGTGATAAATTTATCTATCTTTTTGGCAGGATTATCCCTGCGATGTCTCTGATGCTGTCTATGGCGCTTCGGTTTGTGCCTCACTTTATGGCCCAGCTGAAGGTGATCCGCAATGGACAGAAATGCGTGGGGATGGATGTGAGCAATGGCAAATGGTTTAAGAAGATCCGTTATGCGTTAAATATGGTGTCCATTCTTGTCACATGGGCACTGGAAAATGCGATTGAGACGGCTGATTCCATGAAAAGCCGCGGCTATGGGTTAAGAGGACGTACGGCTTTTTCTATTTACCGTTTCGACAGAAGGGATAAACTACTGGGAACTATGCTTGTCGGGCTTTGTGTGATTTTCGGATATGGATGTTACCGGGGAGCTGCTTTTGCACAGTACAATCCCAGAATCCTGCTTGCCGGTTTTACTGTTTTCGGAAGGGTTCCGAAGCAGTCGTGCAGTCCGCTGCTGGCTGCTGTCACATTTGTCAGCTTTGGCGTGTTCTGTTTTCTGCCGCTGATTCTGGATCTGTGTGAGGAATCTGCCATGAAGAAAAGCAGAAGCCATATGCGGGGAGAGATGGCAGTGACCTACAGAAAGATTTATGAAGATATGGAAGGAGAAGCGAGATGAAGATAATAGAAGTGAAAGATTTTTCCTTCTGTTATGCGAATGGCAGCAGGGAGTCACTGTCTCATGTGTCACTGGATGTGGAGGAAGGTACGTTTAATGTGCTGTGCGGTAAGAGTGGCTGTGGCAAGAGTACGCTGCTTCGCCAGCTGAAGTCGGATCTGGCTCCTTTTGGCAGCAGTTCCGGGAAAATCTGTTATTATGGGCGGGATTTAAAGGAAGTCGGCCACCGGCAGCAGAGCCAGGAAATCGGCTATGTACTGCAAAATCCTGAAAATCAGATCGTGACAGATAAGGTGTGGCATGAGCTTGCGTTCGGTCTGGAAAGTCTGGGATATGATACGCCTACGATCCGTCTGAGAGTGGCAGAGATGGCGAGCTATTTCGGGATTCATCAGTGGTTTTATAAGAATGTCTCGGAGCTGTCCGGAGGGCAGAAGCAGCTTTTAAACCTGGCGGCGATCATGGCTATGCACCCGAAACTTCTGATTCTGGATGAACCGACTTCTCAGCTTGATCCGATCGCGGCTTCTGATTTTCTGGAAACGGTGAGAAAGATTAACCGGGATATCGGCACTACCATAATTCTGACGGAGCACCGGCTGCAAGATGTCATCCCATGGGCGGACAGGGTATATGTGATGGATAAGGGCAGTCTGCTCACGCAGGGGGCGCCACGGGAGATCGGTGAGTTTCTGAAGAGGGAACATCATGGAATGTTTCTGTCCATGCCGGTTCCCATGCAGGTCTATGCAGAGGTAGAAAATGATCTGCCATGTCCGCTGACTGTAAGAGAGGGAAGGAACTGGATCACACAGGTGATGGCAGCAACTTCTGATACAGTTTCTGTTTGTGAAGAAAGTTATTTTTGTAAAAATAAACAAAAACTGCAAAAAAAGCTGAATACAGTCAGAGATAAACTGCTGTCTGGTTCCAAAAGCTCTATGCCACCGGCTATTGAGGTAAAGGATGCGTGGTTTCGTTATGAAAAAGACGGAAAGGATGTTGTGCAGGATCTGAACCTGGAAGTAAAGCAGGGAGAATTTTATGCGCTTGTCGGTGGAAACGGAACGGGGAAAAGTACGACCTTATCGCTGATCAGTCGTGTTCGTGCTCCCTACAGGGGCAAGATTTTCCTGAATGGGACTGATATCCGCAGATATACGGATACCCAGCTTTACAGAGGGTATCTGGGCGTGCTGCCGCAGAATCCCCAGAGCATGTTTATCAAGAAGACAGTCAGGGAGGATCTGTATTCTATCATCGGTGGGGCAAAGGAGAAGAAATCTCCCGAATACACTGCCAATATGAGGAAGGCAGAGGCAATCGAAGGAATCGTAAGCCTGACCAGACTGGAAGGGCTGCTTGACCGTCATCCGTATGATTTAAGTGGTGGAGAACAGCAGCGTCTTGCACTGGCTAAGGTTCTGCTGTTACAGCCAAGGCTTCTTCTGATGGATGAACCAACGAAGGGGCTGGATGCAGAATATAAACAGGAACTGGGAGACATTTTAAAGAAGCTCAAAGCTCACGGGATCACTATCTTTATGATCTCGCATGATGTGGAGTTTGTCGCAGAATATGCAGACAGGGTCGGCCTGTTCTTTCAGGGAAATGTGGTGACGTGTAAGAGTGCAAGGGATTTCTTTGCGGGAAACAGCTTTTATACGACTGCTGCAAATCGCATGGCAAGGCATTATTTTCCTGATGCTGTTACCGGAAAGGAGGTGGCTGCGTGCTTGAAGGCAAGGCTTTAGACCAGTTTATGGACCGTTTCTTCGGGGATTCCTGTGCACAGAGCCTGCCCGGGGAAGAGGAATCCGGACAGGAATTAGAGGAATATGAACTGAAAGAGGATGGAATCATTATCCAGCCGATCCATAAAGGAAAGATTGAGAAGCGTACCTGGATTGGTCTGATTATGTTTCTGGCTTTTGTTCCGCTGGTGCTTTTTATCCTGGTTCATAAGTTTCATGGTAAGCATGATGTAGTGATCAGTCTTTTAATACTTGCCTATGCCACGATCCCGTTCTTTATGGTATTTGAGGGCCGGCATCCACAGGCAAGAGAGATTATGGTCATTGCCGTAATGGCGGCTCTTGGGGTCGCAGGCAGGAGTGCTTTCTTTATGATCGGAAGCTTTAAGCCGATTGCGGCCATCGTGATCATTACCGGGGTTTCCTTAGGTGGTGAGGCGGGGTTTCTGTGTGCCTGTCTGATCATGATGATCTCAAATATGTTTTTCGGGCAGGGACCGTGGACACCCTGGCAGATGTTTTCCTATGGAATGATCGGATATCTGGCAGGAATCCTTTTTCAGAAAGGGATTCTCAAAGCCAGGAAGGTGGATCTGTGTATTTACGGATTCTTAAGTGTGTTTCTGATCTTCGGCGGGATCATGAATCCGGCATCTATTCTGATGGCATACGGATACATCACAAAGAAGAGCCTGATCGCGTTTTATATCTCAGGTGCACCGGTAGATCTGGTGCAGGCAACTTCTACGGTAATCTTCCTGTGGATCCTAAGCAGGCCTCTGCTGGAGAAACTGGAGAGAGTAAAAAGAAAATACGGGCTGCTGCAGCGGCCCGAAAATAAGGAGGAAAATGAATATGACAAAGAATAAGCTATGGCAGGCCATTAAGGGGCTGACTCTTGCAGCCGGAATGGCAGTGGGGATTTTTGCGCTGGGACAGACCGATGTTCTGGCAGATACCCTGACGCTGACTGTGGAGAAGAACACGATCGGCCAGGGTATGATCCTGGATCCTGTACAGGTGGAATTTGCGAAAGGAGAAACCTGTGCAGATGTTCTGCTCCGCGGGTTAAGTGAGAACGGGATTACGCCGCTTTATGACACAAATACAAGTTATGGTTTCTACTTAAGGGGAATTGCCAACTGTGACAGTGGAAGCCTGAATCCACCGGCATGTATCCAGAAGGTTCTCTCCGAGACTTCCACCTGGACCGGTGATGCCTATAAGCTTACTGATAACAAATATGCACCGGATCTGACAGAATTTTCCTACTGCTCCGCATCCGGATGGACGTATACTCTGGATAATGTATTTATGGGTGTCGGAATGGGTGCGAGTCATCCGTCAGACGGAAGTGTCCTGCGTGTTATGTTTGCCCTTTGCGGTGGTACGGACATTACAGGATGTGACCCGTATAATAATAACAGGCAGATTTTTGAGGCGGCAGATAAGAGCGAGCTTATCCGCATGATGGGAAAGGCAAATGCAGAGCGTTCCAGATGGTCCCAGGTCAGCGGATTCTCCGGTGCATATGCCGAAGCGGACAGTGCGCTGACTACGCTGGATGCGTCTGCAAACAGAGTTTATGAAGCGGTTCAGCTGCTTAAAAGTATTGAGTCAAAGCTTCCGGTAGCACCGAAGCTGATCAGCTTAAATGCTTCTGATCTGACTCTTACAAAGGGAGACAGCTATACACTGACTTATACGATTGTTCCGTCTGATGCGGTGGGAACTGTAAGCTGGACTTCTTCCAACAATTCTGTTGCAAGTGTAAACGGTGGTGTGGTAACAGCAGTGGGAGAAGGTTCTGCGGTGATTACTGCGAGAGTTTCCGGAAGTGTCTATGCGACCTGCAATATTTCCGTTTCTTCCAGACCGGTCAGTGTGACAGGGGTGAGTATTTCTCCGTCCAGCCTGAATCTCTCAACGAAAAGCGGTACCAGGACACTGGATTACACGATCACGCCAAACGGCGCAAAACCGTCCTCTTTGTACTGGGAATCTTCCAACTCTTCTGTAGTAACCGTAGATGGCTCCGGCAAGGTAACTCCTGTGGGTGCCGGTTCTGCAGATATTACACTGACTACGGACAATGGAACGAAAGGCACCTGCCACGTGACTGTTACAGCACCGGCACAGAGCATTGCTTTGAGTGACAAAACGCTGACTCTGGCAATTGATCAGGGAACTTATACCCTGACCTGGACATTCAGTCCGAAGGGAAGCGGCGGGGAACTAGTATGGACCTCTGATAATGCAGGCGTTGCCAAAGTAGACCAGAAGGGTGTTATCACACCTGTTTCTGTAGGAGAAACCGATATCCGTGTAAAAACAGATCAGAATGTAACCGCAGTGTGCCATGTAGTTGTAAAGGGTACTGCGAAAGACCTCTTTGCAGCAGGAATGCCAGAGATCACAACCTGCAAGGCGGCAGGAAATACAGTTCTTCTTACTTGGAATAAATATGAAAATGCAGATTCTTACATTATTTTAAGACGTAAGATGGGTGAAAGCAAATTCGCAAAGATTGCTACGGTCAAAGACCTCTCCTATACAGATACAGCGGTTTCTCCGTCAACTCCTTATTATTACAGTGTACAGGCTGTTTCCACCAAATGGGGCGGTGCTATTAAAAGCAGTTATGACAAAAACTTCTCTGTAACAACCAATGGAATTGCACCGACACCAACTCCGGCACAGACAGCAAAACCGAAAACCCCGGCTGTCACAGTAACTGCCGGTAAGAAACAGGCTACACTGAAATGGAAAAAGGTAAGCGGTGCCAAAGGGTATGTAGTATACCGTGCCACATCCAAATCCGGTAAATATAAGGCAGTATCAACGATTAAAAAGGGAAGCACTGTTTCTTATATAAATAAGAAGCTTACGTCTAAGAAAACATACTATTACAAGGTGCGGGCATATCGTACCGAAAACGGTAAAAGAATATACAGCAGCTATTCTAAAGCAAAGAGCGCTAAGATCAAATAATATAAATTCACACAAGTCCAGTGTGTTAGAAAGCATATTGCTGTGAACAGAAACGATGTTAGAGCGTGTTTGAAAAATTAAAAATATAGGATTGTGCTATTTAAGAAAATATGTTATATAATACAATATATAGAGAGTTAATTCTCTATTCGCATGATGAGATGAGTGACAGTTCTGACTCATCGGTAAAATAAATATAACCGAGAGATGAGATGAGTGACGGTTCTGACTCATCGGTAAAATAAAATATGACCGAGCGAAGAGTATAACGAGAGGGAGTTCATTTTCCCTCTCGTTTATATGTATATAAGGAGAAGAAAATTGGAAATTGACTATGCTGTTTATAGCCTTTCAGATGAATTTTACGAGAAATATCCGAATCCGCCATATAAAGAACTTTTAAAGAAAAAGGAAAGAAGATATGCTTGTTTACTTATTCAAAGTCATTATGGATATTTTATATGCATTCCATATAGAACAGAGATTTCCCATAAATATGCATATCACTTTCGCAAATCGTCTCGTTCGCAAAAACATAGATCAGGACTTGATTATACTAAAATTGCTATTATAAAAGATATTTCGTAACTATTCAGCAGTCTACTATCCCGCGAGGTGTTTTGGCATGAACATGCCAAAATCCCGAGACATACAAGTCAAAATCCCTCCGGGCAGGATCGCACTGCGACGGAGAGGAATTATGTCGCTGAAGCGACCCGTCGCAGGCGGAGAATCCTGCAAGCAGGATTCTTTCTTGTGGATTTTGACTCGTAACTGTGAAGGTACTGAACAGTTACAAAAGGAGAATAATACAATGGTTCCAATCGCACATATAGAAAATAATTTTCCAACCAAATTCGGTATTCCCAGGCAGAGTGGCCGTGTAGGGGCGCTTAAAGCGAGAATCGTATTCGAACCGGAATATCGCAATGTGGATGCCTGCCGTGGTTTGGAGGAGTTTAGTCATATCTGGCTGATCTGGGAGTTCTCGGAGGCAAAGAGGACAAAGTGGTCACCGACTGTCCGCCCGCCCAGGCTTGGGGGAAATGTGAGAAAAGGAGTTTTTGCCACAAGATCGCCCTTTCGTCCCAATTCCATGGGATTATCCTGTGTGAAGCTTGAGAAAGTAGCTCTGGATGAGCCGGACAGCCCTGTACTTTATGTAGAAGGTGCAGATCTGATGAATGGAACACCGATTTTCGATGTTAAACCATATATTCCTTATGCGGATTGCCATCCGGAAGCAACAGGAAGTTTTACCGAATATTCCAAAGATCATCATCTGAAGGTAGAATTTCCCCAGGAGCTTCTGGAAAGAATACCCAGGGAAAGCAGAGAGGCTCTGATCGCAGTTCTTGCAGATGATCCCCGTCCTGCTTATCAGAATGATCCGGAACGGTCTTACGGAATGCCTTTTGGAGAGAAGGATATTCATTTTCGGGTGGATGGAGATATCCTTCGTGTTTATAATGTGACAGAATTTGTAAAAAAACAGCAGGAATCTTCGGCAGATTGTGGAAAATAACCATTTTCGGATATTTCTGTAAGAAAGGCTTGCAAAATTGGCGTTTATTCAATACAATATTAAACAGACTTTATGTTGGTAGAGTGACAAAGACTGATGGGAGATCGGTCTGAAAATATTTAGTGACATATGAGGAGCAGGAAAAATGAAGAAAATTGTTAAATTCGGAGGAAGTTCTCTGGCAAATGCAGAACAGTTTCAGAAAGTAGGGGAGATCATCAGAAGTGATGAGAGCAGACGTTATGTGGTTCCGTCCGCTCCCGGAAAGAGATTTGACGGAGATACAAAGGTTACAGATTTACTTTATAAATGTTATAATACTGCAGTTGAAGGGGAAGATTTCATCCCGATCCTGCAGGAGATCAAGGGAAGATATTATGAGATTATCCGCGGACTGAACCTTGATCTTTCTCTGGAAGATGAATTTGCTCAGATCGAAGCTGATTTCAAGGCACAGGCAGGCACAGACTATGCAGCATCCAGAGGAGAATTTCTCAATGGTAAGGTGATGGCAGCATATCTGGGTTATGAATTTGTTGATGCAGCAGATGTGATCCGTTTTGATAAGAACGGAAATCTGGACGCCGAGAAGACAGACAGACTTCTGTCCAAAAAGCTGGCAAAATGTGAACATGCCGTTATCCCTGGATTTTATGGCACTGGTGAAGATGGAAAAGTTAAAACTTTCTCCAGAGGAGGTTCTGATGTAACCGGTTCTCTTGTGGCAAAGGCTATTAAGGCAGACCTCTATGAAAACTGGACAGATGTTTCCGGTTTCCTGGTAACAGACCCACGTATTGTTAAAAATCCGGAAGTGATCGAGAGCATTACCTACAGAGAACTCAGAGAGCTTTCTTATATGGGTGCAACTGTTCTTCATGAAGATGCGATCTTCCCGGTTCGTAAAGAGGGAATTCCGATCAATATCAAAAACACAAACAGACCGGAAGACAAGGGTACTTTTATTGTTGAGAGCACATGCAAGAAACCGAAATTTACAATCACAGGTATTGCAGGTAAGAAGGGATTCTGTTCTATCAATATTGAGAAATCCATGATGAACAGTGAGGTTGGTTTCGGACGTAAGGTACTTCAGGTATTCGAAGATCAGGGAATCAGCTTTGAGCATGTTCCATCAGGAATCGATACAATGACTGTATATGTACATCAGGATGAATTCGAAGAAAAGGAACAGCAGGTAATTGCCGGAATTCATCGTGCAGTACAGCCGGATTTCGTAGAAATGGAATCTGACCTTGCACTGATCGCTGTTGTAGGACGTGGTATGAAATCCACCAGAGGTACAGCAGGAAGAATCTTCTCAGCACTTGCCCATGCAAATGTAAATGTGAAGATGATCGACCAGGGTTCCAGTGAGCTGAATATCATTATCGGTGTGGAGAACAGAGATTTTGAGACTGCAGTAAAGGCTATTTATGATATCTTTGTAATTACCCAGATCTAATTGAGAACTGCAGGAGCTCCTTCACAGCGGAGCAATTGGTGGATATGATTTTTACCAATTATAAGATAAACAAAATAATGGGCCGTCAGAAATCAGCATAGAGATTTCTGGCGGCTTTTTAACCGAATCAAGTAAGTCTCCACCCACTGCTTCAATTGCGAAAAGCAATAAGCAGTGGGTGGGGACTTGCTTGTATCAGGAGGAGTGCAAGCTCCTTCTGATAAACTGCGGAGCAGTTATTCGGTTATGAGCAAGTAGCGAAGCGGATTGCGAATATCCGCTTGACAATTCAGGAGTTTTTACATGATGATGAATCTTGTGTTATAATGAACGGATGATGTTGGGTAACTATTTGACAGCTATTGTTGCGTGAGGTGTTTTGATATGGATAAGCCGGTGGTTCGTATTTCCGTCAGAAATCTGGTGGAGTTTATATTAAGAAGCGGGGATCTTGACAACCGGGGAGGATCTTCTGACAGAGAAGCAATGCAGAAGGGCAGCAGACTGCACAGAAAAATACAGGGCAGGATGGGAAGCCATTACAGAGCGGAGGTTTCTCTTAAATATAAAACAGAATATGAAGATGTAGGTATCCAGGTAGAGGGCAGAGCTGACGGAATCTTCACAGAAGATGGACAGTGCTGGATTGATGAGATCAAGGGTGTTTATGCAGATGTCAGTCAGTTGGAGAAGCCTGTGGAGGTTCACCGCGCACAGGCAATGTGTTATGCCTGGATCTGCGCACAGGAGCAAAAACTGGAGAAGATCGGAGTGCAGATGACATATGGGAATCTGGACACAGAGGAGCTTAAGTTTTTCAGAGAAGAATATACGCTGGAAGAACTCGGACTGTGGTACCAGAATCTTTTGGACAGGTATCATAAATGGATCGCATACCAGTTTGCATGGAAAAAAGAACGGAATGTGTCCATGAGTGATCTGGAGTTCCCTTTTGAATATCGTGAGGGACAGCGAAAAATCGTATCCGGTGTATATCACACGATATCCACAGAAAGACAGATTTTTGTCCAGGCACCTACAGGAGTAGGAAAGACCATGTCCACGATCTTTCCGGCAGTGAGAGCAGTTGGTGCAGGACTGGGGGAAAATATTTTCTATCTTACAGCAAAGACCATTACCAGGACTGTGGCTGAAGAAGCTTTCTCCATATTAAAGGAGCATGGACTGAAATTTAAAGTGATAACCATTACCGCGAAGGAAAAGCTGTGCTTCTGCGATAAAACAGAATGCAATCCTGAGAACTGTCTGTGGGCGAGAGGACATCTGGACAGAGTGAATGATGCTGTTTTTGAATTGTGGACTACGCAGGACAGCTATGACAGGGATACTCTGCTGGAATATGCGAAGAAATGGCAGGTGTGTCCCTTTGAAATGTGCCTGGATCTGGCAGTCTGGGTGGACGCTGTGATCTGTGATTATAATTATGTATTTGATCCCAATGTTTATCTGAAAAGATTTTTCGGGGAGGGTACTTCCGGAGAATACATTTTTCTGATTGATGAGGCTCATAATCTGGTGGACAGAGGAAGGGAAATGTATAGTGCCTATGTGGACAGAGCAGATGTACTGGAGGCAAAGAAGCTGGCTGTTGATTACAGCAAAGGTCTGGTACGTGCATTGGAAAAAGTGAACAGACAGCTTCGAACTCTGGAAAAGGAGTGTACAGAGTATGAAATCCTGCCAAATCCCGGAGCAGTTTCCCTGGGAATGCTTCAGGTGATGGGGGAGATGGACAAGCTTCTGGAGGAACTTCATGGAAAGGAACTTCCGGAGCAGTTGCTGGAATTTTACTTCTGTGTGAGAGATTTCCTGAACATTGATGAACTTCTGGATGAAAATTATGTGGTTTATACAGAAATGGGAGAAGGGGGAAAGGTGATTCTGCGGCTTTTCTGTGTAAATCCTGCAGCAAATATTCATAGATGTCTGGAAAAGGGAAAAAGTGCGGTTTTCTTTTCTGCGACTCTGCTTCCCATGGATTATTACCGTACACTTTTAAGCACCAGAAAGGATGACTATGGGATTTATGTGACTTCTCCTTTCAGGCAGGAGAACAGGTGCATTCTCACAGGACGGGATGTGAGCAGCAGGTATACCAGAAGAGGATATGAGGAATATCACAGGATCGCATCTTACATTGCCAGAACTGTATGGACAAGAAAAGGAAATTATATGGTATTCTTTCCTTCTTATAAATTTATGGAAGATGTTCTGGAGGTGTATGAGAATGAGTTTTCAGCGGAATGGGTTCGCTGTATTTCGCAGACATCGGGAATGAATGAGAGGGAGAAAGAGGAATTTCTGGAGGAATTTTCTGCATCAGAGGGAACACTGGTGGGATTTTGCGTAATGGGCGGGATTTTTTCAGAGGGGATTGACTTGATGGGAGAGAAGCTGATCGGAGCGATCATTATAGGAACCGGTCTTCCTCAGATCGGAACAGAAAGGGAAATCCTCAGACAGTATTATGATAAAAAAGGTGTGAACGGATTTGATTATGCATACAGATATCCGGGGATGAATAAGGTGCTGCAGTCAGCCGGGCGTGTGATCAGAACCCAGGAGGACACAGGGATCATACTTCTGCTGGACGAGAGATTTGCAGGGAAAGATTACAGGAATCTATTTCCTGCTGAGTGGTCTGACAGGGGAAACTGTACTTTAAATACTGTGGAAGAACAGCTGGGAAGCTTCTGGAAGAGGATCAGAGAAAAGAACTGAACTGAACACTGATACTGAGATTCTGGTCTTTGCTGGAAAAAAGATAAAAATCTTGCTATCCTGAATAAAACAATATATACTTTGCTTACTGTGAATGGGATGTGAAAAGAAACCGTAAAAGGAGTTTTGCATGAGAAAAAATAGACAAACAGCGAAATATTATATTAAAAGTTATATCATAGCCGGAAGTCTGGCCGGAGCCATTTCCATGGCACTGGTTTTGCCGGTTCCTGTTATGGCTGCACAGCAGAGTCTTGCATCTGTCACCGGGCAGGCACAGATTCAGCCAATGGGAGACGGAAGCGGGAAATATATGATGAAGAGTGACGGATTTTACTGTCTGGATGTGAATGGCGCCGGAAGTACCCAGGCGGAGATCCATTATTTTCAGGATTATGAGATAGACGGAACTGTATTTGACGGATATTATTACCATGATACAGATGGGAAATTCAAAGCCTGCAGTCCTCATATGGAGCATCTGAAAGGTGTTGCAGTGTTTGGGGATAAGACAGATGAGGAAGCTGATACACAGAATGCCCAGGAGGCAGAGAAATTTGACGGATATTACTTTGTGAACAATCTGGGGCGTCTGTCAGCAGCACCGCAGGTAAGGTATATTGACAATCTGGCAATAGACGGGATTACTCTGAACGGATATTATTATTTTGATGAAAATGGCAGACTGGTAACCGAGCCTGGCATCCATTCACTTGAGATGGACTGTTATGAAATGAATTTTGACGGGAGCTATTATTTTGGCGGTACAAATGGCGCCCTGCTTCAGGAAAGCACAGTGACGGATGATGGTTTTATTGTGGATGATACGGGAAAGATCGTGAATATGGATGATCTTGGGATGGATAATCTGAAGCCTCAGCTTGAGAAGATGCTGTCCGGATATCAGGGAACCTGGAGTGTTTATGTGAAAGACCTTAATGAAGAAAAGGAAATCCTGATCAATGATACTTCCCTTTATTCTGCAAGTCTGATCAAAGCCTTTGTAATGGCAAAGACATATGAGGACATGGAGCAGGTAAAGGCAGATGAGGCAAAGAAATTAAATACTGCAGATACAAAAACTGTAGATGTAAAATTAAATGACCTGCTGTGGAATATGATCACAGTCAGTGACAATGAATCCTGCAATGAACTGGTGAAGCTTCAGACAGATTCCCTTGATTTCAAAAAAGGTGCGGAGGATATTAACAAATATCTGGAAAAAGAGGGCTATACAGAGACAAGTGTGCAGCACACCCTCCATCCTGCAGCATCCGCACAGGAGAGTCTGGGTGGCAGAAACATGACTTCTGTAAAAGATTGCGGCACTCTGCTTGAAAAAATCTACAAGGGGGAATGTGTCAGCAAAGATGCATCAGAAGAAATGTTAAATCTTCTGTCAAATCAGGAAAACACCTGGAAAATCCCCCAGGGACTTCCGGATGGAATAAAATCTGCCAACAAGACCGGCGAGACAGATCAGGATCAGCACGATATCGCAATTGTCTATGGCGAAAAGACAACTTATATCCTATGTGTGATGTCTGAAAACTGCCCGGAGAGTACGGCGGTGACGAACATACAGAATATTTCAAAGATTGTATATAATTATTTGAACCTGTAGCCGCCAGACCTGCGCGGAATGATTGATTTTTATAGGAAAATCATGTATAATACCAACGAACTATGCCTATAGAAAAAAAGTTTAACCGAATCAGGTTGTGAAACAACTATTCAATTATGAGCAGATAGTCAAACGGATGATTTTATCCGCTTGATTCAGGAAAGTCAGGAGGAAGAATTTAAATGCGAGTTGATGCGGACGATTTTGCCCGACCTTGCAGCTGCGGCAGGGAACACCAGATTGCAGTGAAAGAGATTTTGATAGAAGCCGGAGCTGTAGAGAAGCTTGAAGAAGAGATGTCAGAGGGAATGCTCAGAGAGTACATATCCCCGCTGGTCATCTGCGATACCAATACCTATGCAGCAACAGAGGAACTTATGGAGGATATCTATGACAGGTGCCAGGTACTTGTTCTGGATGCAGAGGGACTTCAGGCAGACCGGCATGCAATAAAAATTGTGGAGAACAACATGGAAGAGGACATTGACCTGATCCTTGCAGTAGGAGCAGGCACGATCCATGATATCAGCCGTTATATTGCACATAATTACAAAGTACCTTTCATTTCAGTGCCTACCGCAGCAAGTGGAGATGGATTTGTAACAACAGTAGCAGCAATGACCCTGGATGGAGTAAAGAAGACTGTGCCTTCAGTAGCTCCGATCTGTGTATATGCAGATACAGATATTTTTTCAAAAGCACCACAGCGCCTGACTGCAGCCGGGATTTCAGATCTGATGGCGAAATACATCTGTCTTGCAGACTGGAAGATCGCGAACCTGGTCACCGGAGAGTATTTTTGCCGCGAAACTGTAAAGTTGGAAGAGAAAGCGTTAAAAACTGTGAAATCTTCGATTCAGGATATTACAGAGGGAGAGGAAGATGAATGCGAACAGCTTATGTATGCATTGATTCTTTCCGGACTTGCAATGCAGATGATTGGTAATTCAAGGCCTGCGTCCTGTGCAGAGCACCAGGTCACACATCTGTGGGATATGGAAGTGATCAATGGTCCGCTGGATGCACTCCACGGAGAGAAGGTTTCTGTAGCAGCACTTCTTGTACTGGAAGAATACAAGCGTATCGCTGCAGCCATCACACAGGGACGATGTCACGCAAAACCCTATGAGAATGAGGACGAGGAGCTTCTGAAAGAAACTTTTGGAAAAAAAGGACTTCTGGAAGAAATAAGAAAAGAAAACGAGCCGGAATTGTTAGAAACTATTTCACCCCAACATCTGGAAAAATGCCTGAACGGGATAGAGGAGATTATTGATGAGCTTCCCAGTGAACAGACTATGTTCCATTTGCTGGAGAAAGCCGGATGCGCGAAAACTGTTTATGATATCGGACTCGATGAATCGGCTGTTTTGCCAAGCCTCAGACTTGCTCCTTATACAAGGAGACGGTTAAGCTTATTGAGAATCAGCAAGATGCTGGATATAAGAGGAGAATGATTATGCGTGTTGGAATGGGATATGATGTACACAGACTGACCGAAGACAGAGATCTGATTCTGGGTGGTGTGAAGATAGACTGGGAAAAAGGTCTCCTGGGACATTCAGATGCAGATGTACTGATCCATGCAGTTATGGATGCACTTCTGGGAGCAGCAGCACTGGGCGATATCGGAAAACATTTTCCTGATACAGACCCTGCATATAAAGGAATTTCCAGTATTCTGCTGCTGGAACATGTGACGAAGCTTTTGAGAGAGCACCATTATGAGATCGGAAATATAGATGCAACGATCATTGCACAGAAACCAAAGATGGCACCTCATATTCCACAGATGAGAGCCAATATGGCGAAAGCAATGGGAATCAATGAGTCTCAGCTGAACATTAAGGCCACTACAGAGGAAAAACTGGGATTTACGGGAAGAGAAGAAGGAATTGCATCTCAGGCGATCTGTCTTCTTAATGAAAGAAAAGAGAGTTAATGATAGAGAAAACTGGAGGAATAAAACATGAAACTTTTTAACACACTGACACGTAGAAAAGAAGAATTCGTACCTCTTGAAGAGGGAAAAGTTCGTATGTATGTCTGCGGTCCGACTGTATACAACCTGATCCATATCGGAAATGCACGTCCGATGATCATCTTCGATACCGTACGCCGATATATGGAATACAAAGGATATGAAGTAAACTATGTTTCCAATTTTACAGACGTAGATGACAAGATCATCAAGAAAGCAATCGAAGAGGGCGTAAGCGCACAGGAAATTTCCGAGCGTTATATTGCAGAGTGTAAGAAAGATATGGATGGCATGAATGTAAAACCTGCCACAACCAATCCACAGGCAACACAGGAAATCAACGGAATGATCAGTATGATCCAGACTCTGGTTGATAAGGGATATGCTTATCCGGCAGCAGACGGTACTGTTTATTTCAGAGTTAAGAAGTTCAAAGAATATGGCAAACTTTCACACAAGAACCTGGATGATCTGCAGTCCGGCTTCCGTTCTCTGCAGGTATCCGGTGAAGACCAGAAAGAAGATCCACTGGATTTTGTTCTCTGGAAACCGAAGAAAGAGGGAGAACCATCCTGGCCTTCACCATGGTGTGACGGACGTCCGGGATGGCATATTGAGTGTTCTGTTATGGCGAAAAAATACCTTGGTGATGAGATTGATATCCATGCAGGCGGAGAAGACCTGATCTTTCCTCACCATGAGAACGAGATCGCACAGAGTGAATGCTGCAACGACAAAATCTTTGCAAAATACTGGATGCACAATGCATTCTTAAATATTGATAACAGAAAAATGTCCAAGTCTCTTGGAAACTTCCGTACTGTTCGTGAGATCAGTGAACAGTATGACCTGCAGGTGCTTCGTTTCTTCATGCTGAACGCACATTACAGAAGTCCGCTGAATTTCAGCGCAGATCTGATGGAAGCTGCAAAGAATGCATTAGAACGTATTACAGATGCAGCAGCAAACTTAAAGGACAGAAAAGCAGCAGCACAGACAGAAACTGCAACAGATGCAGAGAAAGAACTGCTTGCACAGGCACAGGAATTCGTAAAGAAATTTGAAGAAGCTATGGATGATGATTTCAACACAGCAGATGCACTGGCAGCAATTTTTGAACTGGTTAAATTTGCAAATACAAATGTATCAGAGGCAAGTTCCGCAGAATTTGCAGGAGCACTTCTTGACACAATGGTGAAATTATGCGATGTACTTGGTCTGAAGGCTGTGAAAACAGAAGAAATCCTTGATAAAGAAATCGAAGACCTGATCGCAGAGCGTCAGGAAGCAAGAAAAGCAAAGAATTTCGCAAGAGCAGATGAGATCAGAGATGAGCTTCTGGCTAAGGGAATCATCCTTAAGGATACCCGCGAGGGAGTAAAATGGAAGCGAGCTTAAATGATATGAGTGAAACAAACGGACTTAATGAAGAGAATTTGAGTAGTTTGAAAGGTTTGCTTAATCAGGTATTTCGTTTGGAAGATAAAGACTTGCGAACCTATTCTCCGCTGACATTGGCGTATATCGGAGATGGCGTCTATGAACTGGTGATCCGCACGATCCTTGTAAAAAAAGGCAACTGTCCGGTAAACCAGCTTCACAGAAAAGCCAGCAGTCTGGTTAAGGCAGGAACCCAGTCTTCCATGATGGAAGTGATTGAACCCATGCTCACAGAGGAGGAACACAGCGTTTACAGAAGAGGAAGGAATGCTCATTCTCCTACAATGGCCAAACATGCAACCATGGCAGACTACCGCAGGGCAACAGGGTTTGAAGCTCTGATGGGCTATTTATATTTAAAAGATGATTTCAGCAGGATCATAGAACTGGTCCGTGCAGGGATCGGAGAGGATAAGATATGAGTGAACAGATAGAAGGACGCAATGCGGTTCTGGAAGCGTTTCGTTCCGGCAAATGTGTAGATAAGCTTTTTATCCTGGACGGATGCCAGGACGGACCGGTCCGCACTATTGCCAGAGAGGCAAGAAAAAAAGATACGATTATTAATTATGTGGCAAAAGAACGTCTGGATCAGTTAAGCGAGACAGGCGCACATCAGGGCGTGATCGCTCAGGTGGCAGCCTATGAATATGCAAGTGTAGAAGATATTCTTGCGAAGGCAAAGGAAAAAGGAGAAGATCCGTTTATCTTTATCCTGGATAATATTGAGGATCCTCATAATCTTGGTGCGATCATCCGTACAGCAAACCTTGCAGGTGCACATGGGGTGATTATTCCCAAGAGAAGAGCAGTTGGCCTGACTTCCACAGTTGCCAAGACTTCAGCAGGTGCATTAAACTATACACCTGTTGCAAAGGTTACCAATCTGGGACATACCATCGATGAACTGAAAGAACAGGGCATGTGGTTTGTATGTGCGGATATGGGCGGTGAAACCATGTACAATCTTAACCTGACAGGTCCGATCGGCGTAGTAATCGGCAATGAAGGTGAAGGTGTAAGCAGACTGATCCGTGAGAAGTGTGATTTCGTGGCATCTATTCCTATGAAGGGTGACATTGATTCCCTCAATGCATCTGTGGCAGCCGGAGTACTTGGATATGAGATTGTACGTCAGAGACTGCAGAAGAAATAAGTTTATCTCAGTCTGAGATAAAGGCTTCGTGAGGATGTGCAGCGATTATTAAGAGGAATTTTTGCAGCAGAAAATTATTCCACAATATTGTTATGCTATAAGAAGCCCTCTGGGCGAATGATAGAGATTTTCAGAAAACGGAAGGGTTAAATTGATGAAACAGTATGACGGAATTAAAGATGAAGAATTAATTTCCCGTTTCAAAAACGGGGAATCAGAAATCCTCGACTATCTGATGGAAAAATACAAGAACATGGTCCGCAAGAAAGCAAGGACCATGTTCCTGATAGGCGGGGAGAACGATGACCTGATACAGGAAGGCATGATCGGACTGTTTAAGGCAGTCCGCGATTACCAGCCGGACAGGGATGCTGCATTCCAGACCTTTGCCAGTATATGTGTGGACAGACAGATCTACAACGCCATCCAGAGTTCCAACAGGCAGAAGCACCAGCCGCTGAATTCCTATATTTCCCTCAGCGAACAGGATGGGGAAAATGAAGAACATCTTGGAGATAACTGGGGAGAGAACCCGGAGTCTATCATTATTGACCAAGAGAATGTCCAGGATCTGGAGCAGGAGATAACAGCAACGTTAAGTCCAATGGAGAACCAGGTTCTTGAATATTATCTGGCAGGAAACGGATACGGAGAGATTGCCTGGATCATGGGAAAAACACCCAAATCCATAGATAATGCATTACAGCGTATCCGAACCAAGATCAGAGAGCAGTTGGAGCAATATCAAAAATAGAAAGATATCTGTATAAAACCCAAAAATAAAAATCAAAAAGTTAAAAATAGGGATTGACAATACAAACAAGTTCTGGTAGTATATTTAAATGTGAGCGGTAAATCCGACACAATGCTGATGTGGCTCAGAGGTAGAGCACTTCCTTGGTAAGGAAGGGGTCACGGGTTCAATTCCCGTCATCAGCTTGCTAAGAATGGCTTATTTACTGGGTTTGTGAGGTGTCAGTAAATCAAAGTTACTCAAAAAGTTACTCAAGATAATCAGGACATAGGTTCTGATTATTTTTTTGTGCAATTTGCAGTTCCGGGATACTGCTCAGAATTGCAGTTTTTGTACTGAGACTCTTTCTATTTCTGAAATAATGTCCTTGTGTACAGGAAATATTTGTATGTCCCATCTGTTCGATTGTCATTTTGGGGTCTACGTTGTAATCGGAGAGAAGAGAAGCGTAAGTTTCATAAAATACTTATCTGGAACAGGGCGGATGATTCTAGGATGATATACTCGAATAACCCCAGTATTATTTTATAAACTTTTAAGAACTGTTTGTGCTTTTGAAATCACAAGGAATATGTTATACTTACAGTGTTGTCCAACCGATACCTGGCAACGGGAGGAGGTGAGTCTATATGGAAATCATCATTTCTTTTATTGTCTCCTGCATGGCAAGCATAGCCGCCTATTATGTTTGCAAATGGTTAGAGGGCGACAAGTAGGGCAACACTAGCCTAGCGGTTACTTGTCCGCTATAAATAAACAAGAAGAAGCCCCCAGTATTCGCACTACTGAGGGCTTCATTCTTTTTGTCTACATGGACTCATCATTTCTTTTCGCCTACTGGCATTATAGCATATGCAAAATGAAAGTGCAATATGCAAAAAAAGTGACAGATTCCCAAAATGGGAATGTGCTCTAAAGTCGGAAATCACGATCTTAGAAATTCCGAATAGAGGAATGACGGTAATTAACGAATCCGGCCTATACTCCCTCATCCTCAGTAGCAAGCTTCCATCAGCAAAAGAGTTCAAGCACTGGGTTACCTCAGAAGTGTGAAAGGCAGGGGCATAGTAAAAGGAGGAAGAAAATTTTACCCTCCCAGAAATTCCAATGATAATATAAATCCACTCATGGAATGAGATTATATTATAACTGGAAGTAGCGGATGCACTGAATTTCCTTTCTTATTTTAAATTAAAATGGTGGATTTGAGTAAGTGTTACTCAAAGTTACTCAAACTAAAAGTCTGGAAAGCCTTGACTTTACGGCATTCTAGGGGTATGAGTACGGGTTCAATTCCCGTCATCAGCTTTTTTTATTGCTTAAAAATAAAAAATTTCTTGAAGCTTGGTAATTTCTAAGAACTGTTTGTACTTCCAGAATAACAAGAGATATGATATACTTACAGTGTTGTCCAACCGATACCCGGCAACGGGAGGAGGTGAACATATGGAAATAGTCATATCTTTTTTTGTGACTGTTGCGGCAGGTGTGACTTGCCATCTCATCTGCAAATGGTTAGACAGACACAACAAGGACAACAAATAGCCTGGTGGATGCTGAACCACTGAAATAAAAAGAGAAGAGCCCTCGAATGTATTAGCGGTACATCCGGGGGCTCGTTCTTTGTTCATATGGAACATAGTCATATCTTTTTTGCCTACTGGCATTATAGCATATGCAGATCATGAAATCAATATGCAACAGCACCTACTCTTTGTAGTGTTAATATTCACCAATGTCGAACAGCTCGTCAAAGGTTATCTTCAGATTCGGAAACATAACCAGATGTAAATCTTCTTTATTCTGGGCTGTGACAGTCTTATAAAGATACGGATAACCAGTGCCATCTTCTTTGAAATCGAAGAGATAAATCTCTACAGATTTTTTTCTCCAGTCAACGATCCAATACTCAGAGACACCGACCTTGCAATAAATATCCATCTTTTCATGTCGATCATATTCTTCTGTGGCATTGGACAAAACTTCCATCACAAAGCGGGGAATGCCAGTGAAAGAAATGTTCTTACGGTCTCTCAGGTTACAGATGATTGATACGTCAGGAATGATTACTTTATCATCATTTTCACGCCATTCATACTGAACACCATCACCAAAGACACGACATAAGCTGTCTTTGATTTGGCTGCCGATCTTGATAACAAAGTTATTGATAACCATAGAATGTTCCAGGTAAGTTTTACTTAAATCTTCAATTGGTAGTGCATTACTCATATTGCCGCACCTCCTTGATATGTTGATATAATTATAATATTTTGCAAGATGTTAGTCAAGGATATGAGCTGCTGAAAGAGAGTGCAGATGAAGTCTGAGAGTTACTGTTCACACACCACTGTCCCGCGAGGTGTTTTGGCATGAATATGCAAAATCCCGAGACATACAAGCCAAAATTCCATTGCCGCAGGCAATCTGGAATGAATTTTGGCTACGTTACTGTGAACGGAGTGAACAGTAACGTCTGAGAAATATAAGGCCTGTCACTGTTGTGTAAACGGTTGACAGATGGAATTTCCAATGATAATATAAATTCATTCGACATAAAAAATATTCAGTTGTATTTTTTATATATAGATGTGTGAAAAAACAGTATAAAATACGACAACAGGAGGGAAAAAGATGGAGAACGAAACAGTTTCCAAAAATTTTATTGAGAATATCATTGATAAAGATTTAGCAGAGGGTGTTTATGACACCGTGCATACGCGTTTCCCGCCGGAACCGAATGGATATCTTCATATCGGTCATGCGAAATCTATTCTTTTAAACTATGGTCTTGCACAGGAATATAACGGCAAGTTCAACATGCGTTTTGATGATACAAACCCGACCAAAGAAAAGAGTGAGTTTGTAGAATCCATCAAGGCAGATATCAAATGGCTTGGTGCAGACTGGGAAGACAGACTGTTTTTTGCATCTGACTATTTCGGACAGATGTATGAAGCTGCTGTAAAGCTGATCCAGAAAGGCAAAGCCTATGTATGTGACCTGACAGCAGATCAGATCCGTGAATATCGTGGAACTCTTACAGAGCCGGGTAAAGAGAGTCCATACAGAAACAGAAGCGTAGAAGAGAACCTGCAGCTTTTTGAAGAGATGAAAGAAGGTAAATATGCAGACGGAGAGAAAGTACTTCGTGCCAAGATCGATATGGCATCTCCGAACATGAATATGCGCGACCCAGTTATCTATCGTGTTGCTCATATGACTCACCACAGAACAGGTGATACATGGTGCATCTATCCAATGTATGATTTCGCCCATCCCATCGAGGATGCCATTGAGGGAATCACACATTCCATCTGTACTCTGGAGTTTGAGGATCACAGACCACTGTATGACTGGGTTGTAAAAGAACTGGAATATCCACAGCCACCGAAGCAGATTGAGTTTGCAAAACTGTATCTGACAAATGTAGTTACAGGTAAACGTTATATCAAGAAACTGGTAGAGGAAGGCATCGTAGACGGATGGGATGATCCGCGTCTGGTTTCCATCGCAGCACTGCGCCGCCGTGGATTTACACCGGAATCTATCAAAATGTTTGTAGAACTCTGCGGTGTATCCAAAGCAAACAGCTCTGTTGACTATGCAATGCTTGAATACTGCATCCGTGAGGATCTGAAACTGAAACGTCCACGTCTGATGGCTGTTCTTGATCCGATCAAGCTTGTGATCGATAATTATCCGGAAGGCGAAGTAGAATATCTGGAAGCTCCGAATAATATGGAGAATGAAAAACTGGGAACCCGTAAAATACCGTTTGGCAGAGAACTCTATATTGAGAGAGAAGACTTCATGGTAGATCCGCCTAAGAAATATAAGAGAATGTTCCCGGGTACAGAGGTTCGTCTTATGAACGCATATTTTGTAACCTGTACAGGATATGAAGCTGATGAAGATGGAACTGTACGTGTTGTACACTGTACTTATGATCCTGCAACAAAGGGTGGCAATGCGCCGGATGGCAGAAAAGTAAAAGGAACCATTCACTGGGTAGAAGCAAGTCAGGCAGGAAAAGCAGAAATACGTCTCTATGAGAATATCGTAGACGAGGAGAAGGGTGTATACAACAAAGAAGATGGTTCTCTGAATGTAAATCCGAACTCTCTGACAAAAGTTACTGCATATGTAGAACCAGCACTTATGGAAGCAAAAGGCTATGACAGCTTCCAGTTCGTAAGAACAGGATTTTTCTGTGCAGATATTCATGATTCTAAAGAGGGTGCACCGGTATTCAACCGTATCGTGTCTCTGAAGAGCTCATTTAAACTTCCGAAAGCATAATGAGACTGAAATAGTAATATAATCAGAATAAAAAGGGAATGTTACTTCTACGATTGTATAATCGTGAAGTAACATTCCTTTTTGGTTACGTTACTGTGAACGGTAACGTTTATTCTTCAGATTCAGATGCAGCGTCCATAGTCTCTTCAAAATTCTCGGGTTCATCGGCATCTTCTTCCTCTTCTGCATCTTTAATCTCAACTTCAGCAGCTTTATCGGAAGACTTCTCAGAATCGTCTGTATCAGCAGCTTCTTCAGCTTCTTCGCTTTCGGTGTCATCTGTTGCAGACTGTTCGCCTGTATGTTCCCAGGACTGGAAATCTTCGGCAGGTTCCTGATCTTCCTTAGCAGTTTCCTTTTCATCAGTCAGATCGAAATCATCAAAGTCATCTTCAAAATCAAAATCCTCTTTACAGGATCCTTTTTTGGCAATAAGGGCAGCTACAGCACCGGCAGCAGCTGCTGTAAGGGCACCTATTGCAACATATCCCCAGTATTTATTAATTTTAGCCATGATAATCATAAACTCCTTTCTGATATTCTCCTATTTTTGACAGCGAGTCAGGATAAAAATATCTTTTACTCCTGACACCATTTTATTCAGCTATAGGTTATTGTTATTTTAATACTTTTCAGATAAAAAGAAAAGCGAAATTTTATGGAAAGAGTTAATGAAAGCAGTTGCATACCAAAAAGATACAAGGTATACTATGACAGGAAAGAAGAGGTTATTATGAGAAAAATTATTTTGGCATCTGCTTCACCCAGACGAAAAGAACTGTTGGAACGGGCTGGCGTGGATTTTGAAGTGCTGCCTGCATCAGGTGATGAGAATCGTATCTCAGACAATCCGGGAGAGGCAGTAAAACAGCTGGCTTCGGATAAAGCAGCTTCTGTTATCCGTACTATGAAAGATAGTGCCGACGGAACAATTGTGATCGGATCTGACACAGTGGTAGTGTTTGAGAATGTGATTCTTGGCAAACCTCATGATACAGAGGATGCAGTGAATACATTAAAGAAACTTCAGGCAAATACTCATCAGGTATATACCGGCGTTTCTGTATGGGAAAAGAAAGAAAAAGTCTGGACAGAACATACTTTCTATGAAAGTACAGATGTGACTTTTTATCCGGTTTCAGATGAGGAGATCAGAGAGTATGTTGCTACAGGAGAGCCTATGGATAAGGCTGGAAGCTATGGCATCCAGGGACTTTTCGGAATTTATGTAAAGGGGATCAGCGGAGATTACAATAATGTGGTAGGACTCCCGGTTGCCAGATTATTTTATGAAATGAAGAAATCAGGAATTAACTTAAGAGGATGACAAAAGATGATTAAAGCATGTATATTTGATTTGGATGGAACACTGGCTGATACGCTGGATTCCATGGCTTATGTGACTAATATTATTATGGAAAAATTCGGGTTGAAAACACTTCCGGTGGATAATTTCAGATATTACAGCGGAGAAGGGGCAAATATGCTGATCCGCCGCGCACTTAAGGATGCGGGGGATCCGGAACTTGCGCATTATGATGAGGGACAGAAGCTTTACCGGGAAATGTTTGAAGCAGATCCGATGTATAAAGTAGTTCCCTATAAGGGAATGCCGGAAACCTTAAAGAAATTGAAGGAACATGGAATGAAGCTGGCAGTTTGTTCAAATAAACCTCATCCTGCAGCTGTGAAAGTAATTGCGCAGCTTTTTGACGGGGAATTTGATATGGTAGTTGGTCAGAGTGAAGCAATCCGCAGGAAACCGGCACCTGATGGTCCGCTTATGGTTGCGGAGAAATTTGGTGTAAAACCGGAAGAATGTATGTATGTGGGAGATACAAGTACAGATATGAAGACCGGTAAAGCAGCAGGAATGTATACAGTAGGTGCGCTATGGGGCTTTCGTGACCGAAAAGAACTGAATGAGAATGGAGCAGATCTTGTCGCTGAGAAACCGACAGATCTGGTGAAGATTTGCGAGGAATATGGAAATGATTAAGCTGGTTGCAAGTGATCTGGATGGGACGTTACTTTTACATAAGGCACAGTCTCTGCCTGAAGAAATTTTTTCACTGATCAGGCAGTTAGAGGAACTGGGGATTATGTTTGTGGCAGCCAGTGGAAGACAATATCCGAATATGACAAAGCTGTTTGCGCCTGTTGCTTCAGAGATTTCCTATATTTCGGAGAATGGTGCACTGGCAGTGAATCATGGAGAGGTACTGTATCAGGATTCTTTTGACAGAAAGCTGGCAGGGGAGATTATTTCTGCAATCCTGGAAAAGAAGGATGCCGAGTTTACCTGTTCTGCAAAGGATTACCACTATCTGATGCCGAAGACAAAGAGATTTCATGACCATATGTTATATGAAGTAAAAAATGAATGCAGATTTGTAAACAGCATGGAAGAGATGACGGATCCTATCATGAAGCTGGCTGTGTTTGAACCGGCCGGCCTTACAGAAGAATCTGTGAAATACTGGATGGACAGATTTGGAAAAGAATGTGTTGTTGTCACTTCGGGAAATGAGTGGATTGATTTTATTCCTTTTGGAACAAACAAGGCAAAAGGAATCAGAGAATATCAGAAAAGATATCATATTTCGCCGGAAGAATGTATTGCGTTCGGAGACGAATATAATGATATAGAGATGCTTAAAGCGGTAAAATATGGCTTTGCCATGGAGCATTCCAAGGAGGGGGTACGGTCAGCTGCGTCCTATATGACAAAACAGGTTGAACCGGTCCTTGAGAAGCTGATCCGGGCAAAGGGAAAGATTGAGGAGGTTATTTAAAATGTTTACAGAAGAATGTATTAATACGTTTCTTGAAAATCAGGAGCAGCTTTTTCCACAGCCGGTAGCAGAATCATATGAAGCAGCGGAAGCATTCCTTGAGGATTGCATGGCGCAGGTTGTGGATTCTATTGAAGAAGTGAGAGAATATCTGGAAGAAGCAGGCGCTGATGTGGAAGGAATGTCAGATGAAGAACTGGAAGATGCAAGTGAAGTATTTACTCTGCCGGATGGAAAATATCTGATAGTAGAAGGATAAAAACTGTTCGGTCAAATTATGGATATCACGTGATATATCGGAGAAATAACTGTAAAACACAGTTCGGTCCCTGAATATTGGAGAAAATTGAACTCTGATACTCAGGGGCTTAAGTTGTTTTAAGGGAGAAAATACAGATTACATTTCCGGAAAATGCGATGCTATAATGCTTTTATAAAGAGAAAAACGGTGCTGTGGTCTGTGATGGGAATGAAAAGGGCAGACAGACACAGAAGCATCACAGAACTGTAATTATTCAGTACCTTCAGAGTGGCTGCTGAATGATTACAAATTTTATTATAAATGAAAAGGAGGACTACAGATGGAGAAAAAGAGATTTCTTGCAGTTGTAATGACTGTGATGATGGTTATTTCAATGATTCCATCCATGGTTTTTGCGGCAGCTCCGTCAGGAGAATTGGGCGGTAAGCTTAAGATTAAGGGACTGGCAGCTGTAGGCGTAGTAGTGAGTGCAGATTATGCAAAGGTTACACCGGAAGAGGTTACAGATGAAGATTTCACTTTTTCCTGGTCAAGACAGACAGGGGAGAAGGAGTTAACACAGGTAGGTACTGAGAAGACCTATACGATCACTCAGGATGATTTGGGATGCAGACTTGTGCTTGATCTGACCCCTGTAGATGGAAGCGGACTGACAGGTACTCTTACTGCAAAGACGTTAGAGGTAGCTGCAACTGAAGAAGAGGCGAAAGCAGAGGATACACAGCAGGCAGAAACGGCAGATGGAACAGAGAATGCACAGTTGGAAGAAACAGCAGATAATGCAGAAGGCAGTCAGGATTCTGAAAATCAGGACACAGATAGAACAGAAGATGTACAGCAGGATGCAGGAAATGAACAGGAAGATGGATCTCAGAACACAGAAGGTCAGCCGGAGGAAACAACAGAAGGTACTGATGATTCCCAGATGAAAATTTATACAGAAGATCAGCTGCAGGTGGATGAGAATGGAAATGTGCAGACAGATGGATCAGAGAAAGATGAAACGGTAGCAGGTAAAGGTAATAAGGATCAAAAGACTTACGAAGCGATTGCCACTGTAGAGGACAGCGAAGATCAGATTTGTGATTTTGGAACAGTAAAGAGTGATCTTGAGGATGTGGAAGCACAGTATGTGCAGATTACGAACACCGGAAATGAGAGCTTGAATTTTCAGGAGATCAGTCCGGAACATTTTATGGTTCAGGATATTACAGAACCGCTGAGTGCAGGTGAATCTGTAAGCGTATGGATACAGCCGAGGGAAGGGCTGGAACCGGGGGAATATGATGATATGATCACATACCGGACGGAAGAAGGTATTGAGGTTTCTTTTGAAGCGAAGATTGCAGTTGAAGGTGAGGATGATTCATCAGATGACGAAGATCTGAAGCCTTCGGATGAGCCTTCTGCAGAACCGACAGAGACGCCGGATGACAGCGAGGCTCCATCGGCAGGTGACAATGCAGATGCATCTCTTGAGGCACAGTCTCTTGATGTAAATACAGGAAGTCTTAATTTCAGCGATATCGAAGAAAATTATACACAGGCCAATGAGACACTGTCCGTAACCGTAACAAATACAGGGGATGGAACTGTCACTTTAAAGATACCGAAATCAGATTATTTTGAGGTGATGAACGAAGATGGAAGTGAAGCTGTATCAGGAATACAGATTGCAAAAGGTGATTCTCTTATGTTCATGGTACGTCCAAAAACCGGTCTGACGAAGGGTGATTACAGTGATACCCTGATATTTGAAAGTGAAGAGGATTCGGAAGTAGCAGTGCAGGTAACTGCGGAAGTATCTGTAAAAGAGGCAGAACAGGAACAGATCACAGCAGTTCAGGCAGATCCGGAATCTTTCAGTTATGATGATCTGAAGGAAGGTTATGATACTCCTGAAGCGACGACCATTACACTTACCAATACAGGAAATACAACTGTTTCGCTGATGCAGCCATATGCAGAGTATTTTGATATTGGGGAACTTTCGGCATCAGTGCTGGAGCCGGGAGATTCTGCTGCATTTACAGCAGTACCGGTGACCGGTCTGAAAGTCGGCAATTATCTGGACAGTATTCAGATAGCCCAGACCAGTTCGGAAGGACAGGAAGATGTATTAACAACGATCAAAGCTTCTGCGACTGTTTTGGAAGTGAAAAAGATTTATAAATTATCCGTAACACCGGAAGAACTGAATTTTGGAAAAGCAAAAGAAGGATATAGTGAGGCACCGGAAGCGCAGAAAGTTACAGTGACGAATGAGGGGAATACAAATGTAACTTTAAATGCACCGTCAGGTAAAAACTTTAAAATCGGGAAACTTTCAGCCACAGAGCTTGCGCCGGGGGAGGGCTGTACATTTAAAATCCGCCCGAAGGAGGGTTTAAAGGCCGGCTCCTATACAGAGTCAGTTGTGATTGATAATGAACAGCAGATCAGTGCAGAAGTGAAAGTTCAGTTTACGGTTAAAGCTACCCGCAAGGCGAAAATTGCAGATCCGGCAGATAATAAGATTACAGGAATCAGTTCAGATGGATACACAACACAGTCAAAGATTACATTTACAGCAGTCGGAGCGGGTATGGACAATGAAAGCCCGGGAAAGGGAGATGTCCGCTATGTACCGTATAACTGGAAAGTGATCAATACAAATAGCTGGAGCAGTGCACCTTATACTGCTGCATTTGGAATTACGAAGGCCGGAACCTACACATTGACAGTTACATTTGACCGTCAGAAGTATAATGGAAGTGAATGGAAGAATACAGGGGAGCAGGATACTAAACAGGTGAATTTCAGTATTACACAGGCGCAGACTGTGACTGCAACTTCGACTCCGCAGCCGAATGGAGCAACTGCGAAATCAGCGGTAAAGACAGGAGATACGACTAATATCACACCGTTTGTGATTATTCTGGCGATTGCAGCAGGATGTATTGTGGGAGTTGTGGTATACAAAAGACGAAAGAAATAAGAGTTATCTGAAGAAAAAATACAGGGGAATATGTAAAATATAAAATTATTAGCACTCATTTTTGGTGAGTGCTAATTTTTTCTTGACTTTTGGAATAAATGGTATTACTATATCTTTCAGAGAAGCAACTTACAGGAGTCAAAAGCTATTTCAAAGGATAAACAGGAGAGGATAGTTTTGGCTTCGGAGGCAGAGCAGATAAGAATGCAGTATATTGACAGATAAAGTTGCGGCAAATGATTAAAAACAAAAAGGAGTGTGGACAGCATGGCTGTAAAACATGGAAATTTATCAATTAACAGTGAAAATATTTTCCCAATCATCAAGAAATGGTTATATTCCGATCATGATATTTTTGTAAGAGAGCTGGTCTCCAACGGATGCGATGCGATCACTAAACTGAAAAAACTGGAAGTAATGGGAGAATATACTTTTCCGGAAGGATACAAACCGGAGATTCAGGTAATTGTTAATCCTGATGAGAAAACTCTGAAATTCATCGATAATGGTATTGGCATGACTGCTGATGAAGTAGAGAAATACATTACCCAGATTGCTTTTTCAGGTGCAACTCAGTTTCTTGAGAAATATAAAGACAAAACTACAGATGATCAGATGATTGGTCATTTTGGACTTGGATTTTATTCTGCATTTATGGTAGCGGATGAAGTGCATATTGATACACTTTCCTATACAGAAGGTGCACAGCCTGTACACTGGTCCTGCGATGGCGGAACAGAATATGATATCCAGGAAGGTAACAAGAATACGATTGGTACAGAAATCACCCTGTTCCTGAATGAAGACTGCCTGGAATTTGCAAATGAATACCGTATGCGTGAGATTCTTGAGAAATACTGTTCCTTCATGCCGGTTCATATTTACCTTTCCAAAGCAAATGCACCTCAGGAATATGAGACAATTGATGAATCTGAATTAAGAGACGATGATGTAGTTGTTGAACATATTCATGAGGAAGCAAAGACAGAAGAAAAAGAAAATGATAAAGGTGAAAAGGAAGTTGTTGAAATTTCTCCTGCAAAGGATAAAGTAAAGATCAATAAACGTCCGGTTTCCATCAGTGATATTAATCCGCTCTGGATGAAGCATCCAAATGAATGTACAGATGATGAATACAAGGAATTCTACCGCAAGGTATTTATGGATTATAAGGAACCGTTATTCTGGATACATCTGAATATGGATTATCCGTTTAATTTAAAAGGTATCCTGTACTTCCCGAAGATCAATACAGAGTATGATTCCATTGAAGGAACGATCAAACTTTATAACAATCAGGTATTTATCGCAGATAATATCAAGGAAGTAATTCCTGAATTCCTGCTTCTTCTGAAAGGTGTGATCGATTGTCCGGATCTTCCATTGAACGTGTCACGAAGCGCATTGCAGAATGACGGGTTTGTACAGAAGATTTCTGAATACATTTCCAAAAAAGTGGCAGATAAGCTTACCGGAATGTGCAAGACTGACAGAGAATCTTATGAGAAATACTGGGATGATATCAGCCCGTTTATTAAATATGGCTGTATTAAAGATGCTAAGTTTGCAGAGAAAATGGGAGATTATGTACTCTTTAAGAATCTTGATGGCAAATATCTCACATTAAAGGACTGCATTGAAGAGAATAAAAAAGAAACAGAAGAAACTGAGGCTCAGACAGAAGAAAAGAAAGAAGATGCAGCAGAGTCTGAAAACAAAGACAATGCGGAAGCGAAAGAACCTGAGAAGACAGTAATTTTCTATGTAACTGATGAAGTTCAGCAGAGTCAGTATATCAATATGTTTAAGGAAGCAGGAAAAGATGCCGTTATCCTGAAGCATAATATTGACAGTGCATTTATTTCCAGTCTTGAGCAGAAACATCAGGAAGTACAGTTTAAGCGTATTGATGCGGATCTGACCGAAGAAATGAAGGGTGAGGGTACTGCCGATGAAGAAACTGTCAAAGCACTGACAGAACTTTTCCGCAAGAGCCTTAATAAAGATAAACTGGAAGTACATGTTGAGAATTTGAAAAATGAAAATGTATCAGCAATGATGACTCTTTCCGAAGAGAGCCGCCGTATGCAGGATATGATGAAGATGTATAATATGTATGGAATGGATCCGAATATGTTTGGCGGACAGGAAACACTGGTTCTGAATGCGAATCATCCATTGGTCAAATATCTGGCAGGGAATCAGGAATCTGACAAGGCTCCGCTTATCTGTGAACAGTTGTATGACCTTGCGATGATGAGCCATAAACAGCTTTCACCGGACGAAATGACCAGATTTGTTCAGAGAAGCAATGAAATTTTGCTGATGATTGCAAAATAAGATAGAAAGCAGGCAATTTGCCGGCAGATCAATGAGAGGACAGATACTCCTGTCAGAATAGCAGAATATCAAATAAGGAGCAGAGAATAACTTTTGCTCCTTATTTTTGTGGAAAACAATTACATTGGTATTGACAAATGTCTTATGAATTCCTATTATTAAGTTGCCGATATTTTAATGAATATGCCGAATCCGCAGAAAATATAACGGGTTACAGAGAATAGTGACTGCAATGGTGCTTCCGGGCAGCCAATATCGTGACTTTCATTTACTTATAGAGAAATGTGTGTAAATAAATGAGATATCCAAATCTGTAAAAACACAGATTATGGAAGTTACAGGAGGAACGATGTATGAGTGCAGTTTATGGAGTTATTAGAAAATTGGGTGCAACATCAAAGTATAAAGGATATTATTATGTTGTGGATGCAGTAGAAATGGCACAGAAAATTTATGAGCGACCGGTAAAAGTCACCAAAGATATTTATCCGGTCATTGCAAGAAAATATAAATCAACGCCGTCTAATGTAGAACACAACATAAGAACACTGGTAAACTTATGTTGGATGAATCATAAGGATACACTGGAAGAAATGGCAGGGTGTACAATGGCAGATAAACCGACGAACAGTGAGTTTATAGATATTCTGGTCTATTATCTGCGTTATTCGGATAAAGACTGATAACAGAATCTACTCATAATTTCTCACAGGGAATGTGATGACTGGAGAGAAAAACAGTCATGGAATCATCCCAGAGATGTTCCAGACGTTTATCCGGACTGAATGAAGTATAAGAAACACCTGTTGTACATAAAAGGGACTGGTTCTTGTACCGGATATTCAGATAAAAGCTTTGCACAGGAATATCTGCAATATGCTGTTCATTTTTTAACAATGACTGTGTCTGATCATGAGAAAGTTCAAATACAATCCTGAAATTCAAAGGTGTGCGTCTGCCGCGTATGATAGAAAAACAATAAGGTTTTACATCATGCCAGAGGGAATATTCTGTGGAATTCTCCTCAAAAGCAGCCTTTGTGTCAGTATCAAAGAAATCGTAATGAAGTTTTCCGTTTATGGTAAAAGTGTTGAAGGTTGTCACAGATGCCTCGACAAGAGAAAAACGGTCAAATACCTCACCGATCAGGAGTTTATTCATAAAATCTTTTACATCAGTAATTTTTAAAGCAAGCATACAACACCTCTCTGATAACATGATTTACAGCTGTTCAGAATTAAAAAAAGACTTCTGGATTGCTGCATATTTCTGAACATATTTTGTGGATCAGGCAGCGCTTCCTGCACTTTGCGGGAAGCGTCTTTTTATTATAAAGCACTTTTGAAAAAAAGAACAGTGTTTTTATTAAAAAGTCTTTTCAAACGTAAAGCGGTGTGATAAGATATATCTGGTATTGAATACTACATATAATGGAAAAGAGGACGATATAATTGAGATATAAGATTATCATAGATAGTTGTGGAGAACTTTTGGACGAATGGAAGAAAGATGAATGTTTTGAATCCATTCCACTGACTCTGATGGTAGGAGCTGAACAGATCATAGATGATGAAACATTTGATCAGGCAGATTTTATTGATAAAGTGGCAGCCTGCCCGGAATGTCCGAAATCAGCCTGCCCGTCACCTGAGAGATATATGAGAGCATATGACTGCGAGGCTGAGCATATTTATGCAGTGACTTTGTCTTCTGAGCTGAGTGGTTCCTATAACAGTGCGTTACTTGGCAGAGATCTTATTATGGAAGATCATCCGGATAAAAAAATACATGTGTTCAATTCGCGTTCCGCATCCATCGGGGAAAGCCTGATCGGAATGAAGATACAGGAATGTGAAGAAGCAGGGATGAGTTTTGAAGAAGTTGTTTCAACTGTGGAACATTATATTGAAGGGCAGCATACTTTTTTTGTACTTGAGAATCTTGATACTTTGAGAAAGAACGGCCGTCTCAGCAAAGTAAAAGCGTTAGTGGCCAGTGCATTGAAAATCAAACCGGTCATGGGTTCTACGGATGATGGAAATATCTGCCAGCTGGATCAGGCAAGAGGCATGAATCGTGCTCTGATCAAGCTTGTAGAGCAGGTAATCGAGAAAACCCCGGACAGTGCGGAGAAGGTTCTTGCCATCAGTCACTGCAATTGTCCGGCAAGAGCACAGGTGCTCAAAGAGGCCTTTGAAGAGAGAATGAAACTTGCAAAGATCGTAGTCCTTGATACAGCGGGTGTAAGTTCTATGTATGCAAATGATGGCGGAGTGATCGTTGCAGTATAAACTAATTGTTTTCTTTTGCAGTAAAGTGTGCTATAATCAGAAAATACGAAATATTGATGCAAAGGAGATCTATCATGAGCCAGAAGAAAGTCGATGCTTATAAGGCCAGAAAAGGACTGCATAACAAAGCAGACAGAAAAGAAAAAGTACTTTTTGGACTGGAAATGTTTGCCTGGGCATTCATTTGTGTTGTGATTGTTGCATGGATTGGTTATTCTGCATATGTAAAAGTGACAGGAGCCAAAGAGAATGTGGTTCAGAATACAGTAATGGATACTACTGCACTTGACAATTACATTTCGAATCTGTCAACAGATGCATCCGATGGTACAGACAGCACTGATGCAGATACAGCGGAGGAAGAAGATACAACAGCTTCCACTGATACAGACAGTGAAGATGCTGATGCAGCAGACACAACCGCAGATGATTCTGAAACGGAAACCGCAGATAAATCTGAAGAAGCAGATGATACAAATGTAGCAGACGATAAAGCTGCAGAAACAGCAGATTCAACAACGGATGCAGACAGCGCAGATGTTAAATAGAAATTGAATCTCTGATGGATTCACAGAAGAAAAGCAATAAAAAATCCCCGGATGATCCGGGGATTTTTTTGAGGTTTAATCCGTATAGAAAAGTGCGGAATTCAATCCTCTCGCGTTAACAAAAATTATAAATTATAATTTTGTAACGTTTGCAGCCTGCATACCACGAGCGCCTTCTGTTAAGTCGTATGTTACAGCCTGTCCTTCTTCAAGGGATTTGAATCCTTCACCATTGATAGCGGAGAAATGTACAAATACGTCTGCACCGTCTTCACCAGTGATAAATCCGTAACCTTTTTCTGCGTTGAACCATTTTACAGTTCCCTTGTTCATGTTGTTACCTCCATAAAAAATAAAAAAATTATATAGTTTCTGGCAAATAAAAAAATCACCAGATTTTACAGATTATATACTGTTATATAATCTCTAAAAACCAGTGACTATACATTAAATAATCCAGATATGAACTGATTATATCTCCCGCATTTTGAATTGTCAAGCAAAAAAGACTGCACATCAGTAAAAAAAGGCTTTATAAAAGAAGAAGTTTCGTGTATTATGTATATCAGAAAGTTATTGTCAAACGACAACGAAGGGAGAGAATTGCATGGGTATTCTGATTCAGGGAGGACGTATCGTAGATGCGGCTACTGACACTGATAAAAAAGGCGATATTTATCTGGAAGATGGCGTGATCACCGAGATCGGTGAGAAACTTAAAATAAAAGATAAAAACGACAGAGTAATAGATGCGAAGGGATGTCTGGTAATGCCGGGACTGATCGATCTTCACGTTCATTTCAGAGATCCGGGACAGACACAGAAAGAGGATATAGAGACAGGTTCCCGGGCTGCTGCAAGAGGTGGTGTGACAACGGTTGTTGCAATGCCGAATACAACACCGGTAATTGACAGTCCGGATCGTGTAAATTATGTGCATAATAAGGCAAAACAGCTTGCCGGCATTCATGTGCTCCAGGCAGGTGCCATTACGCAGGGGGAGAAGGGACAGGAACTTTCTGATATCGAAGGAATGGTAAAAGCGGGAATCCCGGCATTATCTGAAGACGGCAAATCTGTTATGAATACCAGACTTTGCAAAGAAGCTATGGAAGTAGCAGAGAAATTCAATGTTCCGATCTTTGCTCACTGTGAGGATATTGATCTGCGCGGTGATGGATGTATGAATGAGGATGAGAATGCGCGGAGACTTGGTCTGCCAGGTATCTGCAATGCAGTTGAGGATGTGATCGCAGCGAGAGATATTCTTCTTGCCAGAGAGACAGGGGCAAAACTGCATCTGTGCCATTGTTCCACAGAAGGTGTTGCGAAGATGATGGAGATTGTGAAGGAAGAGGGATTGGACAATATCACAGCAGAGGTTTGCCCGCATCATTTTATCCTCACTTCCGATGATATTAAATGTGATGATCCAAACTATAAGATGAACCCTCCTCTTCGTACGAAGAAAGATGTAGATGCACTGATCCGAGGACTGAAGGATGGTTCCTTTAAAGTGATCAGTACAGATCATGCACCTCATGCAGTGCCGGAGAAGACAGGCTCCATCCGGAATGCGGCTTTTGGCATTGTGGGAATTGAGACAAGCTTTGCATTGTCTTATACTGCACTTGTAGAAACCGGAATTCTTACAATCTCACAGCTTATTGAGAAAATGAGCTGGAACCCGGCACAGATTCTGGGAAGTGACAGAGGTACACTTCAGAAGGGACATCCGGCAGACATTGTCATTGCAGACATTGATCACGAATATAAAATAGATAAAAATGAATTTGCTTCCAAAGGACGCAACACACCATTTGACGGATGGAAAGTAAAGGGAAAAATTCTCTATACAATCTGTGATGGAAAAGTTGTATACCAGAATGCATAAAAATACCATATCAATATTCAGGAGGAAAGACTCATGATCAACAAACTTATTGAAAACATTAAAAAAACAAACGCTCCTATCGTAGTAGGACTGGATCCGATGCTCAACTATATCCCGCAGCATATTCAGAAGAAAGCTTTTTCTGAACTGGGGGAAACATTAGAGGGAGCAGCAGAAGCTATCTGGCAGTATAATAAAGGAATCGTTGATGCGATCAGCGATCTGATCCCAGCAGTGAAACCACAGATCGCAATGTATGAGCAGTTTGGTATTCCGGGCTTAATGGCATATAAGAACACCATTGATTATTGCAAAGAAAAAGGTCTGGTAGTTATTGGAGATATCAAACGAGGTGACATTGGTTCCACATCTGCTGCATATGCAGTCGGACATCTGGGTAAAGTTCAGGTGGGAAGTAACAGAATCGCAGGTTTTGACGAAGATTTTGCGACAATCAATCCATATATGGGATCTGACAGTGTCAACCCGTTTATCGATGTATGTAAAGAAGAGAACAAAGGGCTTTTTGTACTCGTAAAAACATCCAATCCGTCCAGCGGAGAGTTTCAGGACAGAATCATTGACGGACGTCCGCTTTATGAGTGGGTTGGAGAAAAGGTTGCCCAGTGGGGAGAATCACATATGGGAAATGAATACAGCTATGTAGGTGCTGTAGTAGGTGCAACCTATCCGGAAATGGGAAAAACTCTCCGTAAGATCATGCCGAAAACCTTCATCCTGGTACCGGGATATGGTGCACAGGGCGGAAAAGGTGCCGATCTTGTTCATTTCTTTAATGAAGACGGACTTGGTGCAATCGTCAATTCCTCCAGAGGAATCATTGCAGCTTACAAACAGGAAAAATATGCTTCCTTTGGTGAATTAAATTATGCAGATGCATCCCGCCAGGCGGTAAAAGATATGATCGAAGACATCAGTACTGCTTTAAACAATCGCTAGGAGGCATGAAATGAGCGAAAAGACAAGAGAAATCTGCACTGTTGTAAGTCAGGAGAGCATTGGTGCAGGCATTTACAGTATGTGGATCCAGACTGACAGAATCGCAGCAGATGCGAAACCAGGACAGTTTGTATCTCTTTATACAAATGATAAATCCAAAATTCTTCCCAGACCGATCAGTCTTTGTGAGATTGACAAAGAAAATGGCCGTCTTCATCTGGTTTACAGAGTGACCGGACAGGGAACCGGAACTGATGAATTTTCACAGATGAAAGCCGGAGATACCATTCCGGTACTGGGACCTCTGGGAAATGGTTTTCCTGTAGAGAAGGCTGAGGGGAAAAAAGTTTTCCTTATGGGTGGTGGAATCGGTGTTCCTCCGATCCTGGAACTTGCAAAGCAGATGAAATGTGAGAAAAAACAGATCATTGCAGGATACAGGGATTGTCATACGTTTCTCAGAGAGGAATTTGAGGTGGCGGGAACACTTTATATTGCCACAGAGGATGGCAGTGTGGGAACAAAAGGCAATGTTATGGATGCTATCAGAGAGAATGCTCTGGAAGCGGACGTGATCTATGCCTGCGGACCAACTCCGATGCTTCGTGCAATCAAGAAATATGCCGAAGAAAATGGGATTGAATGTTATATTTCCCTGGAGGAACGTATGGCATGCGGAATCGGTGCCTGCCTTGCCTGTGTGTGCAAATCCAGAGAAAAAGATGCACATAGCAATGTGAATAATAAGAGAATCTGCAAGGATGGCCCGGTATTTCTTTCTACGGAGGTGGAAATCTGATGGATATGAGTGTAAATATTGCCGGCGTAGAGTGGAAAAATCCGGTAACAGTGGCATCCGGAACCTTTGGTTCAGGAGCAGAATTTGCTGATTATGTAGATATTAATAAGCTGGGAGCAGTGACAACCAAGGGCGTAGCCAATGTCCCGTGGGCCGGAAATCCGACTCCGCGTGTGGCTGAAGTTTACGGAGGTATGATGAATGCGATTGGTCTGCAGAATCCTGGTATCGATCTTTTCTGTGAGAGGGATATTCCTTTTTTGAAACAGTATGATACAAAGATCATTGTAAATGTATGCGGTCATGCGCCGGAAGAATATCTGGCAGTGGTGGAACGTTTGGCAGATCAGCCAATTGATATGATGGAGATTAATATTTCCTGCCCGAATGTAAACGCAGGATTCCTTGCATTTGGTCAGGATGCACATCATGTAGAGGAACTTACCGCTCAGATCAAAAAGATTGCAAAACAGCCTGTGATCATGAAGCTAACACCGAATGTCACAGATATCACAGAGATTGCAAAAGGTGCACAAGCAGGCGGTGCAGATGCGGTATCCCTGATCAATACACTGACAGGAATGAAGATTGATATCAACAGGAAGACTTTTGCGCTTGCAAATAAAACCGGTGGTGTTTCCGGACCGATCGTGAAACCGATTGCTGTCCGTATGGTTTATCAGGTTGCACAGGCAGTCAATATCCCGATCATCGGAATGGGCGGAATTTCCTGCGCAGAGGATGCAATTGAGTTTATTCTTGCAGGAGCCAGCGCAGTATCTGTGGGTACGGCAAATTTCCACAATCCGGCAGTGACACTGGAAGTGATCGATGGAATTGAAGCGTACATGAAGAAGAATGGATTCAATTCCGTAAAAGAGATGGTTGGTATTGTAAAATAAAACAGATACAGGAGGCATAACATAAGATGGAACAGTATAAACAGGAATTTATTGAATTTATGGTAGACAGTGAAGTTCTGAAATTCGGAGAATTCACCCTTAAAAGCGGAAGAAAGTCCCCGTTTTTTATGAATGCAGGCGGATATGTGACAGGTTCTCAGTTAAAGAAACTGGGTGAGTACTACGCACATGCCATTCATGATAAATATGGCGATGATTTCGATGTGCTTTTCGGACCTGCATATAAGGGAATCCCGTTAAGTGTTGTAACTGCAATTGCATTCAGCGAATTATATGGAAAAGAAATCCGCTACTGTTCAGACCGTAAGGAAGAAAAAGACCATGGTGCAGATAAGGGAAGCTTCCTCGGAAGTAAATTAAAAGACGGCGATCGTGTAGTGATGATCGAAGATGTAACAACATCCGGTAAATCCATGGAAGAGACAGTACCGAAGGTAAAAGGTGCGGCTGATGTGGAAATCGTCGGTCTTATGGTTTCTCTGGACCGCATGGAAGTCGGAAAAGGCGGCGTGAAGTGTGCCCTTGACGAAGTCCATGACCTTTATGGGTTTGAAACAAATGCGATTGTTACAATGAAAGAGGTCATTGAACATCTTTATAATAAAGAATATAAAGGAAAAGTAATCATTGACGATACATTGAAAGCCGCAATCGACGCATATTATGAGCAGTACGGTGCAAAATAAGCAAATACAGGTAACAGCGATTTATAAATAAGATATCATGATCTGCGAAAGCAGATCATGATACTGATGAGGACGATTATGAACGAAAAAATTTATAAAACCATGTCTTCCACAGGAGCCTGCAGTCTGACAGTCGGGATCATTGTACTGGCAACGGGAATCGTAACAGGGATCATGATGATCGTAAACGGTGCAAGACTGCTGAAAAAGAAATCAGAGATATTGATATAAAAGGCTTCAGAAACAGGAGAAAACATTGAAAAAAGAAACGAAGCATATCATACGGACACTGGGAACCATTTTGTTTATCCTGTATGTTCTGGTACTGATTTATTTTCTGTTCTTTTCAGAAGAATACGGAAGAGCAGCAATGGAAGAAAGACAGTACAGATATAATCTGATACCGTTTGTTGAGATAAGGCGTTTCTGGGTATACAGAAAACAGCTTGGACTTATGGCGGTAGTTACAAATCTTTTTGGAAATGTAATTGGTTTTCTTCCATTTGGATTTATACTGCCGGTTATTCTGGACAAAATGAGAAGCGGATGGCTGATCGTACTGGCAGGATTTGGGCTTAGTGTTACGGTAGAGGTCATCCAGCTTATTACAAAGGTTGGGTGCTTTGACGTAGATGATATGATATTGAATACAGCAGGGGCGGCTCTTGGATATCTGCTTTTTTTTATCTGCGATCACCTGAGGAGAAAAATTTATGGCAAAAAGATATAGATATGCGTTTGCAAAGAAAAGAGAGGCACAGCAGGGAAAACTGTCAGCAGTGCTGGCGGCTGTTTCACTGGTTTTATTTGTGACTGCAGTTTTGCTGGCATTTTTTTTGCAGGGACAATACGGATATATTGTAGGCGGGATCAGTCTTTGCGCAATGCTTCTGTCTGTATATGGATTTGCGATGGGATTGAAAAGCTTTTCAGAAGAGAACCGGACACACAGAGCGGGTATGGTCGGCTCTATTGCAAACGGAATCATAATGATCGGATGGCTGGGAATCTTTCTGATGGGAATTTCCGGCTGATTAACAGGGAAGTCTGATAGAAAAAGGAGAAATATAGTTTGGACGAATGGGTTATGGAACGGTATGAACTGGCGAAAGAAAGAATCGCTCAGATACCGGACGAGAAAATGGCAGAAGAACCGTACTGCGATTTTTTTACAAAAGAAGCAATGTTTTTACAGCAGGTGATTCATGTGATGGACCATGGAATTGCGGGGAAAAATCTTGAAGAACTTCAGGAACAGAATCATGAATTATATCAGGATATTCTGCCCGAAAATTATGAAAATTCTTATGGAAATCCTGCATATGCACAGAAAATGCTGGGAGAATACGGAAAAGTATTTACTTTTCTTTATACAGAACTTCATGGCACGATTGCTTATGCGTTTGAAAAAAAAGCATGGGATATTACGGTTGTACTTGAATTGTTTCTGGAAATCTATTCTGCATTTACGCAGGAAGAAATTCCTGCTGAGAAACAGGTGAAAGAAATTCTCGTTTCCTATGTGAATGACTACTGCCAGGATATGGTGGAAAATCGGATCAGAGAGGCGATTGATCCTGAGAATAATTTTGTGGTTGAAATGATCATGGATTCTGATCTGAGCGATCTGAGTTATCTGTATCAGTCCGGCGAATATGTATCGGAAAATGAACTGAAAACAGCAGAATTTATGAATTCACTTTCCCAGAGGGAAATTGATGAGATGGCACGTACTTATACAGAAGGCTATCGGATGGGATTCATCACAGGAAGAAAAGATATTACAAAGAAGAAAACGGTTAACATACGTTATCACCTTGGCTTTGAGCGTATGGTAAAAGCGGCTGTTCTTCAGTTCCGGGAGATGGGGCTGCAGACGGTTATTTACCGCCATGCACTTCATGCGGTGAACAGACGGAATCAGTTCAGAAATGGATTTACAGGAGGAATTGCAAATCCGCAGTTTGATTATGACCACAGACAGGACAGTGCGCTGTTTCTGGATCCGGATTTTGTAAAGCGTAAACTTCGTGCCATGCAGACTTCTTATGATGAATATGCAGATCTGGCAGATGTACATGGCGGACCGGCTGTGATCGAGACATTTGGAGAGAAGCCGTTTTCACCGGTAAGTAAACCGGAAAGCTGGGCGTTTACAGAAGCACAGCAGAAGCTTCAGCTGGAACTGGACAATGAATCCGGTCAAATCACAAATCGTTATATCAAAGGTGAGGAAAGAAGTTTTACGATCATTGCTTATCCGATACCTGAGATCGGAGAGGATTTTCCGGAAATTTTCCGCGAGATCGTAAAGATCAATACATTGGATTATAAGAAATATCAGAAGATCCAGCAGACGATCATAGATACTCTTGATACCTGTGAATGGGTGGAAATCAAGGGAAAGGGAGAGAATGAGACAGATCTGCTCATTCATCTTCATACATTAACAGATGCGAAAACACAGACAAATTTTGAGAACTGTGTGGCAGATGTAAATATTCCTCTGGGTGAAGTATTTACTTCACCGGTACTTGCGGGAACAGGCGGAATGCTTCATGTTTCAAAAGTATATCTTAACGGACTGCAGTTTTGTGACCTGAAGCTTGTGTTTGACTGCGGACAGGTGATCGATTACAGCTGTTCTAACTTTGAGACAGAGGAAGAGAACCGTAAATATATTGAAGATAACATTCTGTTCCATCATCCGAAACTTGCAATGGGAGAATTTGCGATCGGAACTAATACAACAGCTTATGTGGCAGCGCAGAAATATAATATCGCAGACAAACTTCCGATTCTGATCGCAGAAAAAATGGGACCGCATTTCGCAGTTGGTGATACCTGTTACAGCTGGTCAGAAGATACTCCGGTCTATAATCCGGATGGTAAAGAAATCATCGCAAGAGACAATGAGATTTCCGAGATGCGAAAAGAAGACGTCAGCCTTGCTTATTATGGATGTCACACAGATATCACGATTCCATATGACGAACTGGGAAGCATCCGTACGATTGATGATGAGGGGGATATGATTTCCATTATTGAAGATGGAAGATTTGTCCTTCCGGGTACGGAAGCTCTGAACGAGCCGTTTGGGGAATAAAGGCATTTTCCTGTTAAGTTCGGAATACAAAAAAATTTATTAGTTCGTTAAAATATTTCTTTGCATTAATTTTATTGACAGAAAAAGGGAATCTTAGTAGAATCTACGGTTAGAGAGGGTTTTGATAAAATCTTTTCTGACCGTACTTTTTTTATCAATAAAATAAAAACAAAGTCCCGGACAGATAAAATCTGGTCTGTCTGAGAATACTTGAGAAGAAAAGGAGAATAATCATGGCAAAAGTAGGAATTGTGATGGGCAGCGACTCAGATATGCCGATCATGAGCAAAGCAGCAGACATTCTGGAGAAACTGGGAATTGATTACGAGATGAAGATCATTTCCGCACACAGAGAACCGGATGTCTTTTTTGAATATGCAAAAACAGCAGAGGAAAAAGGCTTTAAAGTAATCATCGCAGGTGCAGGAATGGCAGCTCATCTGCCGGGAATGTGCGCAGCAATCTTCCCGATGCCGGTTATCGGAATTCCTATGCACACCACTTCTCTGGGAGGAAGAGATTCCCTTTATTCTATCGTACAGATGCCGTCAGGAATCCCGGTTGCAACAGTTGCTATCAATGGAGGAGCAAACGCCGGACTTCTGGCAGCTAAGATACTTGCAACATCAGATAAGGAACTTCTTGCAAAATTAAAAGCTTACAGCCAGGAATTAAAAGAACAGGTGGAAGCAAAAGACGCAAGATTACAGGAAGTCGGATATAAAAATTACTAAGATAAAATGAGGATAACTCAGATCCATAAACAGGATCAGGGGTAAAAACGGAGGATTATCATGGATTACAAGACCGCTGGAGTAGATATTGAAGCAGGATATAAATCAGTAGAGCTGATGAAAGAGCATGTAAAGAGAACCATGCGTGAAGAAGTGCTGGGAGGACTGGGAGGATTTTCCGGTGCCTTTTCTCTTGCTAAGATTAAAGAAATGGAAGAACCGGTATTATTATCAGGTACAGACGGATGTGGAACTAAAGTAAAACTTGCTATGGTTATGGACAAGCATGACACCATCGGCATTGATGCAGTTGCCATGTGCGTTAATGATATTGCATGTGCAGGTGGAGAACCATTATTCTTCCTTGATTATATTGCATGTGGTAAGAATTATCCGGAAAAGATCGCAGCTATCGTAGGCGGTGTGGCAGAAGGCTGTGTACAGTCAGATGCAGCTCTGATCGGCGGTGAGACAGCAGAGCATCCGGGACTGATGCCGGAAGACGAATATGACCTGGCTGGTTTCGCAGTAGGTGTCTGCGATAAAAAAGAGATGATCACAGGAGAAGATTTAAAAGCCGGAGATGTCCTGATCGGTATGGCTTCCACTGGCGTTCACAGCAACGGTTTCTCACTTGTCCGTAAAGTATTTGATATGACAAAAGAATCCCTTGATACTTACTATGATGAACTTGGAACAACACTTGGTGAAGCTCTTCTTGCCCCGACAAGAATCTATGTAAAAGCATTAAAGAGCATCAAAAATGCAGGTGTCCGCGTACATGCATGCAGCCATATCACAGGTGGCGGTTTCTATGAAAACATTCCGCGTATGCTCAAAGATGGTACACGTGCAGTAGTAGAGAAGAACAGCTATCCGGTACTTCCAATCTTCAAACTTCTTGCAGAGAAAGGTAACATTGAAGAACAGATGATGTACAACACCTACAACATGGGACTCGGAATGGTTCTTGCCGTAGATGCAGCAGATGTTGATAAAACAATGGAAGCAATTAAAGCAGCAGGCGATACTCCATATGTAGTCGGACGTATCGAAGCAGGTGAAAAAGGAGTGACTTTATGTTAAAAGTCGGTGTACTGGTTTCAGGAGGCGGCACAAATCTGCAGGCCATCCTGGATGCCATTGACAGTGGAAAGATCACAAATGCAGAAATATCTCTGGTCATCAGCAACAATCCAAATGCCTATGCGCTGGAGAGAGCGAAGAACCATAACATAGAAGCCGTATGTATTTCTCCGAAACAGTATGAAAGCAGAGAAGAATTCCACAAAGCACTTCTGGAAAAGCTGAAAGAGAGTGGCGTGGAGCTTATCGTTCTGGCAGGATTCCTCGTAGCAATTCCGCCGATGATCGTGGAAGCATATCCAAATAAGATCATTAATATCCATCCGTCACTGATTCCGTCTTTCTGCGGAGTTGGTTATTACGGACTTCATGTGCATGAGAAAGCGTTAGCAAGAGGGGTTCGTGTTACAGGTGCTACGGTACATTTCGTTGATACTGGCACAGATACCGGTCCGATTATTCTTCAGAAAGCAGTGAAGATTAAATCTGATGACACTCCGGAAGTTCTCCAGAGACGTGTTATGGAGAAAGCAGAGTGGAAAATCCTTCCTAAGGCAATCAATCTCATTGCCAATGGCAAGGTGAAGGTTGTGGATGGAAGAGTGGAAATAGAAGAATACGATACGGAAGAGTAGATACAAAAAGGAGCGGCAAGATAAAATGAAAGTCTTAATTGTAGGCAGCGGCGGCAGAGAACATGCGATTGCATGGAGTGTTTCAAAAAGCCCGAAAGTAGATAAAATTTATTGTGCACCTGGAAATGCAGGAATTGCAGAGCTTGCAGAATGTGTAGATATCGGTGCAATGGAATTTGAGAAACTTGCTGATTTTGCACAGGAAAAAGAAATCGATCTTACGATCATTGGCATGGATGATCCGCTGGTCGGTGGTGTCGTAGATGTATTTGAGTCCCGCGGTCTGAAAGTATTCGGACCAAGAAAGAACGCTGCAATCCTTGAGGGATCTAAAGCTTTCTCAAAAGATTTAATGAAGAAATACAATATCCCGACAGCAGCATATGAGAATTTCGATGATCCTGAGAAAGCACTGGAATATCTCCGCACGGAAGCCAGATTTCCCATTGTTCTGAAAGCAGATGGTCTTGCACTCGGCAAGGGAGTGCTGATCTGCAAGGATTTGAAAGAGGCAGAAGACGGCGTAAAAGAGATCATGGAAGATAAGAAATTCGGAAATGCCGGAAATACCATGGTCATCGAAGAATTTATGACAGGACGTGAAGTCTCTGTGTTATCATTTGTAGATGGAAAAACTATCCGTACAATGACATCCGCACAGGATCACAAACGTGCTCAGGACGGTGATCAGGGATTGAATACTGGCGGAATGGGAACTTTCTCCCCAAGTCCGTTCTATACAGAAGAAGTAGATGAATTCTGCCGGAAATATGTATATCAGCCGACAGTAGATGCAATGGCTGCAGAAGGACGCCCGTTTAAGGGAATCATTTTCTTTGGTCTTATGCTTACACCGGATGGTCCGAAGGTTCTGGAGTATAATGCCCGTTTTGGCGATCCGGAAGCGCAGGTTGTTCTTCCTCGTATGAAGAACGATATCATCGAAGTGATGGAAGCCTGTGTAAACGGAACTCTGGATCAGATAAATCTTCAGTTTGAGGATAATGCGGCAGTATGTGTAGTCCTTGCAAGTGACGGATATCCTGTGAAATATGAAAAAGGTATTCCGATGTACGGATTTGAGAACTTCAAAGGTAAGGATGGTTATTATTGTTTCCATGCAGGAACCAAATTAAAAGATGGTCAGATCGTAACCAACGGAGGTCGTGTCCTGGGAATCACAGCTACAGGAAAAGACCTGAAGGAAGCAAGAAAAAATGCCTATGAAGCCACAGAGTGGATCACATTTGCAAATAAATATATGCGCCATGATATTGGAAAAGCAATTGATGAAGCATAAAAAATATTGATGTTTAAAAATAAACAGGAGACAAGGCTGGGATAAAAGTCCCATTCTTGTCTCCTGTTTTATGGTTGGCAGATACTTCTTCTGTCCAAAATGATCTCGATGTAATATTTTTTGAAAGAACGATAGAATCCACATAAATTATTTTGCATAAATAATACGAGCGATTTCCTTTACTTTTCATGCAATCTGTTATAAAATAGAAAAGTGCTGTAAAGCAAAGTTACAGATTGAGATGAATTGTAACGTAGCAGAAACAGCAAGGAGAAAGTTACTGTTCAGCATATGCACAGTAATGGGAGAAATATTATGAACAGGAAAAGTCAGAAAGAGATTCAGGTGACGACACATATGGTGCGCCAGTTTCTGCAGGAGAATGAAGATACCGGTTATCGGGATTTTCACAGCAATCTTCTGCCGGGTGTGGACAATGTTATGGGAATCAGACTTCCGGTGTTGCGAAAATTTGCAAAGCAGCTTTCTGGTATGGACTGGCAGGAATGGTTTGAACAGGCGGATGACCAGTGGTATGAAGAAACGATGCTTCGCGGATTGGTGAGTGCTTATGCAAAGATGGAATGCAAAGAACGCTTAACATATGTGGCAAAATTTGTGCCGGACATTAATAACTGGGCAGTATGCGATTGCTTTTGCAGTACATTAAAAGATGCAGATAAATACCAGACAGAATACTGGGATTTTATTGAAACGTATTTTACTTCGAATAAAGAATACGAAGCAAGATTTGCGGCAGTCATGCTTCTGGGACATTTTGTGAAGCGTGAATATTTGAAAGAGAGTATCAGACGTCTGGAGAGTATCACTCAGCAGGGATATTATACAAAGATGGCAGTGGCGTGGGCAGTATCTGTATATTTTGCGGCATTTCCGGATGAGATGCTGACATACTTGCAGGACGGTCACAAACTGGATGAATTTACATATAAGAAATCACTACAGAAGATCACAGAGTCTTATCGTGTTGATAAGGAAATGAAAAAGATCATAAAAGAAATGAGACAGAGAGGATAAAATAATGGGAATCAGCAAAGAAGAAGCAATCAAGGAATTACAGAACAGAGAGACAGTATTTGTTGCATACTCACAGGCTACCAAACTGCCATATGTGAAATGTGACGAAGAGACTTATAATGACCAGGCATGGATTTTTTCCACAGAAGAAGGAATCAAAGAATTCGGCAAAAAAATGCTGGAAGAAAAGGTTCTTCTTATGGGTATGAAATTTACCAAGAAGGATTATCCCAGATTATATGGAACTTTCTATGCAATTGGCGTAAATACAGTTGTATGGGTAGATGGTGAAGATAAAATTGAGATTGATCTTCCGGATGTTGCAAAACAGGCAGATATGAGCAAGATTGAGCCGGCTAAGAGACCGCTTCTGAATCCTACACTGGAGCTTTCCGGCATTTACTTTATGCAGGAACTCCGCCGTCCGGTAGAGAAGGATCAGCATGGAAATCTTCGTGAGCTTGAGGAAGAACTGATCGTAAACCTGAAGAAATCCGAATATCTGGTTGCTATGAATGTAGATCCTGAAGATCCTAAGAAGATCAATATTCCGTATCTCAAAAATAAAAAAGAAGAAATTCTCCAGCCTGTATTTACAGACGTTATGGAACTTGAGAAGTTTACAAAAGGTCAGAAGCTGCGTATTGCGAAAGTACCGTTTGCAAAACTTCCGGAGCTGTTAATCGATAAGGCAATGGCTTATGCAGTTAATCCATTAGGCTTTAACCTTGTTCTGAACAGAGAACAGCTCAATAAGATCATTGGCTTAAAATAATCAAGTCATGTAGATGAAATTCAGTTGACAGAAAGAAGATAAAGGGTGTGCATGCTGTGTGAGAACATGGCAGTACACCCCTTTTTGTTTTGAAAAATAATACAGCAATACGTCTTTCTGTTGCAAAAAATGTTGGTTTGTGCTAGGATATGTGTAACACAAAAAGGAGAAGAAAACGTATGATGATAGAAATAGATTTCAGCAGTGATGAAGCCATTTACATCCAGCTGACCAATCAGATCATCATGGGGATTGCTACGTCAAGACTGCAGGAGGGAGATACACTGCCATCAGTGAGACAGCTTGCAGATACAGTTGGGATAAATATGCATACAGTAAATAAAGCATATTCACTGTTGCGACAGGAGGGATTTGTCACTATCGACCGCAGACGTGGTGCAGTGATTTCCATTGATGTAAATAAAAGAAAAGCCTTAGAAGAACTAAAGCAGAATCTTATGGTAGCTCTTGCCAGAGGATGCTGTAAGAGTGTGACCAGAGAGGAAGTACATCAGCTTATTGATGAGATTTTTGATGAATATAATAAAGACAGATAGGAGGATTTTTAAGTGATCGATAATATTGATATTAGTGATTAAATGTGTTGAAATATGCTCATGGAGGTATTGCTATGAACACATCGAAAACACATCGAATATCACTAATTATAAAACAAAAGATTTTGCTGAATTATTAGGTGTCTCTGTGAAAACATTACAGCGTTGGGACAGGGAAGGAACGCTAAAAGCAAATCGAACTCCAACTGACAGGCGTTATTATACTTACCATCAATATCTTCAATTCAAAGGCATAGATACAGAGAATGATACTCGACAAATTGTTATTTATGCAAGAGTTTCTACAAGAGATCAAAAGGATGATTTACAGGATCAGGTATCGTTTTTACGTCAATTCTGTAATGCCAGAGGAGTGATTGTAGACCAATGTATTGAAGAGTATGGCAGTGGTTTAAACTATAACCGCAAAAAGTGGAATCAGCTGTTAGATGAAGTGATGGAACAAACAATTAAAACCATCATAGTTACACATAAAAACAGATTTATCAGATTTGGATATGACTGGTTTGAAAAATTCTGTATGAAGTTCAACACAACTATAGTGAACAATGAAGAACTATCACCGCAAGAAGAACTTGTACAGGATATTGTATCTATACTTCATGTTTTTTCCTGCAGATTGTACGGACTTCGTAAGTATTAATAACAAATAGAAAGGGATGAAGAGATTGCTAAAGAGCTTCAAGACGGAAATCAACCCAACTGAAGAACAGAAAGCCAGGATCCGCAGGACGATAGGCACTTGCCGATATGTCTATAACTTCTACCTTGGTCACAACAAAGCTCTGCATGATAATGGTGAAAAGTTTATGACTGGTAAGGACTTTAGTCTATGGCTTAACAACGAATACATTCCGGATAATCCTGACAAAACATGGATCAGGGAAGTGTATTCAAAAGCCGTAAAAAAGTCTATCGAAGATGGATGTACTGCTTTTACAAGATTTTTTAAACATCAGAGTGATTTTCCTAAATTTAAAAAGAAAGGTAAATCTGATGTGAAGATGTATTTCGTCAGAAATAACCCAAAGGATTGTCAATGCGAAAGGCACAGACTTAAGATCCCAACCCTGGGCTGGGTCCGTATCAAAGAAAAAGGATATATCCCAACAACAAAGGATGGATATATGATCAGAAGTGGTACAGTGTCTGTTAAGGCTGGCAGATTTTATGTTTCTGTTCTTGTAGAGATTCCTGATATCAATATCGACAATAACTCAAACGAGGGAATTGGTATAGACCTTGGACTAAAAGATTTTGCCATTGTTTCGAATGGAAAGACATACAGGAACATCAACAAATCGGCAGGATTAAAGAAACTTGAAAAACAACTGATCCGGGAACAGAGAAGTCTTTCCCGAAAATATGAAAATTTAAAGAAAGGAGAGTCCACTCAAAGAGCAAATATACAGAAACAAAAGCTTAAGGTACAAAAACTTCATCATAAAATGGATAATATCCGTACAGATCACATTAACAAGACAATCGCTGAGATAGTGAAAACCAAACCGTCTTACATAACGATTGAAGATTTAAATGTAAAAGGAATGATGAAAAACAGGTGTCTTTCAAAAGCTGTTGCATCTCAGAAGTTTTATGAATTTAGAACAAGGCTTAAAGCCAAGTGTGATGAAAACGGCATTGAATTAAGGGTAGCAGATAGATTTTATCCATCTTCAAAGACCTGTCACCATTGTGGTTCTGTCAGGAAAAATTTAAAGCTTTCAGATAGAATTTACAGATGTGAATGCGGCTATGTTGCAGACAGGGATCTCAATGCGGCACTTAATTTAAAAGATACTAAAACTTACAGGATTGCATGATTAAAAACAAATGTAAGTATGTACCGAAGGCTATTTCGGGAATTAACGACTGTGGAGTGTACAAGAACCTGTGAGTAGCGTATTGCCTGCAATCGTCAAAACATACACAATGAAGCAGTAAGAAGTATTCGTGAGGACTTCAATTTCTCGATGTGTTTGAGTATATTTAAACATATTTGGAGTGGCAGAGGACATGGAGAGACAATTTACCAGACAGGCAGAGAATGCCCTCAAATTGGCAACGACAATTGCGAAATCCTGTGGACATGGATATATCGGAACAGAGCATCTTCTTGCAGGTCTTTTGAAAGAACCTGAAGGCACTGCGGGAAAAGTGCTGCAGGAATTTAACGTAGAAGAAGAAAAACTCAGGGAACTTATCAGCAGCCTGGTTACACCGGTTCAGGGCAATACTGCGGTAGCAGAAACAAAAGATCCCCAGTACAGCCCGAGAGCAAGAAGGATTATTGAACAGGCGAAGGAAGATGCTGAGAGTATGGAATGTCTTTGCGGAACAGAGCACCTGTTGCTTTCGCTTCTGAAAGAGACAGATTGCGTAGCGACCAGACTGCTTTTTACAATGGGAGTAAATATCCAGAAGTTGTTTGCGGCTATCCTGACAGCTATGGGATTTGACAATGATACCATTGCAGAGGAATTTCAGTACGCAAGGAATGCGGGAAACAAAAAAGTGACCAGTACCCCTACGCTGGATCAGTACAGTCGTGACCTGACACAGCTTGCAGCAGAGGGAAAACTGGATCCTGTGATAGGGCGTGATAAAGAAATTACCAGACTGATTCAGATTCTGAGCAGACGTACGAAGAATAATCCGTGTCTGACAGGGGAACCCGGAGTAGGTAAGACTGCCATTGTAGAGGGACTTGCACAGCGCATCGTTATGGGAATGGTTCCGGATACAGTGAAGGATAAGCGTCTTGTTGTGTTAGATCTTTCCGGCATGGTTGCGGGAAGCAAATACAGAGGTGAATTTGAGGAACGCATTAAGAATGTGATCCAGGAAGTAAAAGAACATCAGGGAATTCTGCTGTTCATTGATGAAATCCATACCATCATCGGAGCAGGTGGAGCGGAGGGAGCACTGGATGCTTCTAATATCCTGAAACCTTCTCTTTCCAGAGGTGAGATTCAGCTTATCGGCGCGACTACTCTGGAGGAATACCGTAAATATATTGAAAAAGACGCAGCACTGGAACGAAGATTCCAGCCTGTGACAGTGGAAGAACCATCTTCAGAGGAGACTGTTGAGATCCTTAAAGGTCTGCGTCCATATTATGAGAAACATCATGGGGTAAAGATTGAAGATGAGGCACTTGAGGCAGCAGTAAAAATGTCACAAAGATATATCAATGACCGTTTCCTTCCGGATAAGGCAATTGATATTATTGATGAAGCAGCATCAAAGGTTCAGCTTGTGGGTTATCAGTCAGCACCTGAAATGGAACAATATGAACTGGAACTGAATGAACTTCGTGAGGAGAAAGAACAGGCAGTTAAGACTGCAGATATTGAACGCGCAAAAAAAGCACAGGTACGCCAAAATGAAGTGGAAGCCGAAATGGAGAAAATCCGGATTAAGACTGAACGCAGAAATAAGAGGAAAAAACTTGTTGTAGATGAAGCTGCTGTTGCAGAGACGATTTCTGACTGGACAAAGATTCCTCTTCAGAAACTGACAGAGGGAGAAACCAAACGTCTTGCTCGTCTGGAAAAAGAACTCCATAAACGTGTGATCGGACAGGATGAGGCAGTGAAAGCTGTTGCGCAGGCAGTGAAACGGGGAAGAGTAGGACTTAAAGATCCGAACCGTCCCATTGGTTCTTTCCTTTTCCTTGGACCTACAGGTGTTGGTAAGACAGAACTTTCCAAGGCTCTGGCAGAAGCTGTCTTTGGAAGCGAACAGGCGATGATTCGTGTAGATATGTCCGAATATATGGAGAAACACAGTGTCTCCAAGCTGATCGGTTCTCCTCCGGGATATGTAGGATATGAAGAAGGCGGACAGCTCAGTGAGAAGGTCCGCAGAAATCCGTACAGTGTATTGCTTTTTGATGAGATTGAGAAGGCTCATCCGGATGTGTTTAATATACTTTTACAGGTGCTGGATGACGGTCATATTACAGATGCACAGGGAAGAAAAGTCGACTTCAAACAGACGATTATTATTATGACTTCCAACGCAGGGGCACAGGCGATCATGGAACCGAAACGTCTGGGATTCATGTCTGATAATGATGAGAAGAAAGACTATGAACGAATGAAAGGCGGTGTGATGGAAGAAGTGCGCCGGATTTTCAAACCGGAGTTCCTGAACCGAATTGACGATATCATGGTGTTCCATGTGCTGAATAAAGAAGATATCCGGAAAATTGTGACATTGCTTCTTAAAACACTGGAGAAACGATGTGCAGAACAGATGGAAATTCATCTTACAGTGACAAATGCGGTGAAAGATTTTATTGCAGAAAAAGGTTCTGATAATAAATATGGTGCCAGACCTCTGCGTCGTGCAATTCAGAGTAAGATAGAAGATGCGCTTGCAAACGAGATTCTGGAAGGCAGAGTAAAACGTGGAGATAGTGTACAGGTGAAACTTCATAAAAACGAGATTGCATTTGAAGTGAAAAAACAGTAGAAATCTCTGAGCAGACAGATATTTACAATTAAAGCAGAGGACTCACATGATTCACAGAAATTGTGAAATTAGTATAAAAAAATCAGTGAGATACTGGTCAAAAAAGTGAATGTATTATATAATAAGCACATAAAATGTCGGAAAAGTACAGAGATAGTGAAAAACTGTACGGCATCGGCAGATGAACCGGTGGAGCGGCAAACAAAAGAGTCTTAGGAGGACATAGGAAATGGCAGTAGTAAAAGAATTAATCCGTACAGAAGAGAATGGAGCAATCAGCTTTGGTGACTATGAGCTTGCACAGAAGTCTAAATTATCAGACTATCAGCATCAGGGCGATATGTATAAAGTAAAAACTTTTAAGGAGATTACCAAGCTCGAGAGAAACGGAATGTTCGTTTACGAATCAGTTCCGGGAACAGCAGTATTTAATCTTACACAGAGTGAAGCTCAGATGGATTTCCATGTAGAGGGACCGGAAGATGCACAGATCACAGTGGAGATGGAGCCGGATACAGAATATGAAGTATTTATCGAGCAGGCAAGCGCAGGTAAGATGAAAACAAACCTGGGCGGTAAACTTTCCTTTAGCGTGGAACTTGGCAATGCTGCAAGAGTAGAAGTAAAGATTGTAAAATGCTGAAAAATAAAAAGACGGTATATTTTTGCCAGGAGTGCGGATATGAATCTGCAAAATGGATGGGGCAGTGCCCGGGATGCAAGTCCTGGAACACCTTTGTGGAAGAGACAGTTTCCACAAAGAAGCCATCCTCTTCTGGAGCAATGAAATCATCAGAAAAAAGGCAGGAACCGGTGATCCTTAAAGACATCAGCCTGTCAGAAGATGAACGACAGACAACTCAGATTGGTGAACTTGACAGGGTGCTGGGCGGCGGTATCGTCCCCGGCTCCCTTGTTTTAGTGGGAGGAGATCCGGGAATCGGAAAATCTACGTTGCTTTTACAGGTGTGCAGGAATCTGGCAGAGAAGCAGGTTTCGGTCCTTTATATTTCAGGCGAGGAATCTCTGAGACAGATTAAGCTGAGAGCTAATCGTATCGGGCAGTTTACGGATAAGATGCAGCTTTTATGTGAGACGAACCTGGAAGTGATACGTGAGGTGATCGAGCGCAGGAAACCAGATGTGGTTGTGATCGACTCCATTCAGACCATGTTTCATGAAGATGTAAGTTCGGCACCGGGAAGTGTCTCTCAGGTAAGAGAATCTACCAATATCCTTATGCAGATCGCAAAGGGGATGGGTGTGTCCATTTTTATTGTAGGTCATGTGACGAAAGAAGGAAATGTGGCAGGTCCGAGGGTTCTGGAACATATGGTAGATACGGTGCTTTATTTCGAAGGTGACCGGCATGCTTCTTATCGTATCCTGCGTGCAGTGAAGAATCGTTTTGGCTCTACGAATGAGATTGGTGTTTTTGAAATGTGCAATACAGGTCTTGAGGAGGTGAAAAATCCGTCGGAATATATGCTGAATGGCAGACCGGAGGATGCGTCGGGTTCTGTTGTGGCGTGTTCTATGGAAGGAACCCGTCCGATTCTGGTTGAAATCCAGGCACTTGTGTGCCAGAGTAATTTTGGTATTCCGAGGCGGACAGCGGTGGGAACTGATTTTAACAGAGTGAATCTCCTTATGGCTGTGCTTGAGAAGAAAGTCGGACTTCGTCTGGCTGCATCGGATGCTTATGTCAATATTGCAGGGGGAATGAAGATGACAGAGCCGGCAATTGACCTTGGAATCTGTCTGGCGATTGTTTCCAGTGCGAAGGATATTGTGATTCCTGATAATGTGATGGTGTTTGGTGAGGTTGGCCTGAGTGGCGAAATCCGCGCGGTGAGTATGGCAGGCCAGCGTGTGCAGGAGGCGAAAAAACTGGGCTTTGGAACAGTTGTGCTTCCGGAAGTGTGTAAGTCTTCTGTTGGAAAAGTGGAAGGGATCAATTTGGTTTATGTGTCGCAGATTCGTGATGCGATTGGTTATATTATGAAAAAATAGATTGGCAGACTACTTGCTTATATATGGTTTGGATAAGTCGATCAGACTGTCGCCAAAGATATTTTTGCCTGAGAAAGTCTGCTGACAGAGAGAAAGAGGAAAGGATCAAAAGTTATGGCGAGTGGGATTGATACAGTGATATTTGATATGGATGGAGTGATTTTTGATTCGGAGATTCTTGTGCTTCAAGCGTGGAAAGAAGTGGCAGAACGTCATGGAATCGCAGGAGTTGAGGCGGCATGTCATGAGTGTCTAGGAACAAACAGTGTTGTGAGTAAAGGGGTTTTTCTGAAGCATTATGGTGAAGATTTTCCGTATGAGGAATATAAAGCGGAGATGGCAGAGGTGTTTTTCAGTCATGCTTCCGGAGGTAAACTGGCAAAGAAGCAGGGGGTTGAGGAGCTTTTGAAATATCTGAAGATGAGGGGATTTAAGATTGGGCTTGCCAGTTCTACCCGGGAGGCACTGGTGCGTTCGGAGATTTCAGATGGCGGGCTGCTGGGATATTTTGATCAGATTATCGGGGGAGATATGGTGGAACGGAGTAAGCCGGAACCGGATATTTTTCTGGAGGCTTGCAGACGACTGGGAACCAGACCGGAGAATTGTTATGTGATTGAGGATTCTCATAATGGAATCAGGGCGGCTTATGCAGCAGGGATGCATCCGATCATGGTGCCGGATCTGATGGAGGTGACGGAGGAGATGAAGTCCCTCGCAGAAGAGATTCTGGGATCGCTTTGCGCAGTGCAGGAATTTTTGCAGGGGTCAGGCATATAAATTCATTTGTTTTTATGAGTGTCAGTGATTGAATAAAAAAGAAATCTGTTTTTACTGGTGTTTATTTCAAAACTTTTCCAGGAAAACAGATTCCTTTTTTGTTATATTAAGTTTTTGCTTATGAGAGAACTCCTGTTGACTGTAAAAACAGGATAAACATCATAACCGGCGCAACATAGCGGATCATGATTCGATAAAGTTTTTTTCTGCGGAATCTGCTGCCGTTTCGTTCCATTTCATCAATGACATAATCAGGTGTCATAACCCATCCGATCAGGATGGTGGAAAGTAATGCGATAAATGGCATCATAACACTGTTGCTGATGTAATCCATAATATCAAGCAGCTGTCCTGTAGAGCCATTGGGCAGTTCCACTTCTACATAGAAAATGCTGTATCCCAAAGCAATGATCGCAGAAGCAGCAAGATAAACTGCAGATAAAACAGAAACAGTTTTTTTTCTGCCTGTGTGGAAGATTTCCATACAGTTTGCAACGATGGATTCCAACACAGAGATGCAGGATGACAGTGTTGCAAAAATAGCAGTTACGAAAAAGAGGATTCCTACAAATATGCCTGCTTTTCCCATGGCTGCAAAGACCTTTGGGAGAGAAACAAACATAAGGCTTGGACCGGCTCCCATTCCTTCTGTTCCGGAAAATACGAATACAGCAGGGATGATCATGGCACCTGCAAGAAATGCCACTCCTGTGTCAAAAATTTCAATCTGATTAACAGCCTTGTTTAAGTCAACATCAGGTTTTACATAAGAACCGTAGGTGATCATGATTCCCATGGACACGCTGAGAGAGAAGAACAGCTGACTCATTGCATCCAGCAGAATCTGTAAAAATCTCTGTACAGTAAGCCCCTCAAAGTTTGGAGTCAAATAATACAAAAATCCCTGCAATCCAGTGTGTACCTGACCGGAGGCATCTGTATGCTTAAGCGTCAGTGAGTAGATAAAAATGATGACAACGAGTACAAGAAGCACTGGCATCATCCATTTCGATACTTTTTCGATACCATTCTGAACACCATTGTATACAATAAATGCTGTTACACCCATAAATAGAAGTGCAAAAAGAACCGGAGAAGCAGATGAAGTGATAAAAGAAGTAAAATAATCATCTGCTGCAGCGGCTTTTGCCTGTCCAGTCAGGTAGACTACAGCATATTTGGTGATCCATCCGCCGATAACAGCATAATAGGTCATGATAAGGACCGGTACCAGAAATGTAAGGATTCCCAGAAACTTCCATTTGGGATGCATTTCGGTGTAAGCTCCGATTGCACTTTTCTGAGTACGGCGTCCAATGGCGATGTCGGAGGTAAGAAGTGTAAATCCGAATGTAAGTACAAGAACAAAATAGATAATTAAAAATAATCCCCCTCCGTCTTTGGCTGCAAGGTATGGGAATCTCCATAAATTTCCCACTCCGACAGCACTTCCGGCAGCAGCAAGGACAAAACCAAGCTGTCCTGAAAAATGATTTGATTTCCTTTCCATAATAGATAATCTCCTGTATGATTTATGTTTGCATTAGTACGATAACATATGTTAATGTATAAGTAAAATGAATGTTTTTACTGTTATATATTAAAAAAAGTAATGGATAATGATAAGTAAAAAATGAGGTACTTTAAAATAAAGTGTTTTTATAGATTTAGGGTGACGCAGAAAAGGGGAAGAATAGTTAATGAAAGAAATAAGGGATCGATATGAGATTTTTTTAAAAGTATGTGAGACCGGAAACTTTTCTAAAGCAGCACAGGCACTGAACTATACACAGTCAGGTATTAGCCAGATGATGGCAGCTTTTGAAGAAGAACTGGGTGTGCAATTATTTGCAAGAGCGAAAAAAGGAGTAACGCTGACGGATAATGGAACGAGACTGCTTCCTTATATACAGGAGATGGCAAATCAGAAAGATAAACTCAGACAGGCAGCATTTAACATTAATCATAAGATAGAAGGAAAACTTCGAATTGGCAGCTTTTCCAGTATAACAGCATTGTGGATGCCGGACGTGATCCATTTTTTTAATGAAAATTATCCGCAGGTTGAAGTGCAGATTTTTGATGGAAACTATGATGAAATCAGAAACTGGATTATTCATGGACAAGTGGACTGCGGATTTTTGTCATCTATTGTTGCGGATGATTTGAAATTTTATCCATTGTGTGAAGATCCTCTTTGTGCAGTAATAAAGAAAGAACATCCTCTTGCTGAAAAAAGAAGTGTGAGACTGGAGGAGTTATTAGAATATCCGTTTATTATAGAAACGCCGGGGTGTGATAATGATATTTTGCATTTGCTGGAAAGCTGTAAAAAAAAGCCGAAGACATCTTACAGTTTTCGGGATGATACGTTGATTATGGCATTTGTAAAAAGTGGGCTTGGAGTAACGATTTCTCAGGAACTGGTTATGAAAGCATTTGCAAATGATGTCGAGAGCAGACCACTTGAGCCGGGAAGGTCACGGATTATTGGATTGGCATTTGCACGGACAATGAATTCGGTTGTGACTAAAATTTTGGTGGAGTATTTTCAACAAAATATGGAAGTTGCCTGTGGAGGCCGGAGACCGGACGCCCCGAAAGGACAGCGGGTGGGGAGACTGGTTTCGGGAGCTAGGAACTCTAAGGCCCGGGAGATCAGCTAAAGGCGCTCGCAAATGGCGCAAACTCGCTTCGCTCAGACAGTGCGGCCATTTGTTCGCAACGCTGATCTCCCGGGCCCAAGAGTTGCTACGCTCCCTGCACGAGCCTCCCCACCCGCTGTCCTTTCGGGGCTGGGGGCGGCTGACGGCTGGAGGCTTTGGAGAGTGGTGGCTGGTATGGGGAGACTGTCCGAAAACTAGGATGAGTCTTCACTGAAATTAAGATTGATTCACTCACATGGGTGTTCAATATAAATAAAAAATGTACATTGAAAACTGAATAAAGTACACAGAAATCATGCAGCCATGGTTCAAATATAGTATAATAAAACCAGAGAAAATATTCTGTTTTGAGGTGTGATGAGATGCCATGCCATATGTTTCAGGTTTTGACCGTGATCAGTTAATGTGCTGTTCATGGGATGCATTTGTAGATGAAGAAAGTATTGTGAGGGTAATAGATGCATTTGTAGAGCATCTTGATATAAAGAAACTGGGAGTAAAAACTGCCGCAATTGAAGGTCGCCCATCATATGATCCCAAAAGTCTTTACAAACTCTATATTTATGGAAGCAGAAAAGGAATCCGTTCCTCACGGAAACTGGCAGAGAGTTGCAAAGTGAATCTTGAAGTGAAATGGATGACTGGAGGAGTAGAGCCTGATTTCCGAACGATTGCAGATTTTAGAAAAACAACATAGACAGTCTGAAAGAGATTTTTCATGAATTTAACAGGAAAATTTCAGGTGCGGTAGAATGGGGATTTTCATCTGTAGATGGAACGAAGATCCAGGCTAATAATTCGAAAGACAACAACTTCACAAAAATAAATTGGATGACAGAATCAAGTGGTTGAATGGACATACAGATGAATATCTGCGGATACTTAACGAAATGAATCAGCAGGAAGAAGTAGATGAAATCCAGGGAGAACTAACCAGAGCAGAGCTTGAGGCTAAATTAAAAGAGGCACAGGAACGGCTTGCGAGATATGAAGGATACCAGAAACTAATGGAAGAAACCGGAGCATCACAGCTATCAATCACAGATGCAGACGAGAAGCTTATGAAGAATAAGAATGGGTTTGCGGTAGCATATAATGCTCAGATAGTAGTGGATTCAGAAACCCATCTGATCCGGGATTTCCAGATGACAAATCAGGTGACGGATCATGGTTTATTGGAAAGCACTATTTCAGAAGTGAAAGAAGCAGAGTCAGAAAAATCGTAGAGGTAGTGGCTGATAAAGGCTATGAGGATACAGAAGATATGGTGGACTGCCTGGAGAATGGTATTATTCCCCATGCCATAACAGATGACAGAAAAGATGGTTACGAAATCTAAATACCTTATGAAAAGTCGGAAGCTGATCTTACCAGCACAGATCCAGAGGAATTAAAGAAAGCACTGCATGCAGGACAGATACTGGAAGCTTATGCGTCAGTAATACAGGATATAAAGGTAGAGACTGTGCGTCGGAAAGTGGTAGATGAAAAACCGGAAAAAAGCGGTGTATATGGAAGTCCGGAAGAAATGCTGGATAAGGCGAAAACAGAGTATTTTGTCAGAGATCCGGAGAGAAATCTGGTATACTGTCCGGCAGGAGAGATCCTGAGGCAGAAATGCATAAAGAAAAACGGGAATATCCGTTATGCAAACAAAAATGCGTGTAAGCATTGACCGAACCGAAATAAATGTTACAAGGGAAAAGGCGAGTGGAAAGAAATTGATTTTACAAAAGATCAGCTGGAGAAACCTTGTAAAGATTGGCTGAAAGCAGAGGGAAATGCACCAGAAGAAACAAAGCCAAAAGAAAAATGGTATTACGAAAAGAGACAGGTTGTAAAGTTCTTTCTGAAACCAGACAGGGAGAAAACAAACCAGAGGATGTGTCTGCCGGAACATCCATTTGGAACTATAAAGCGTGCTATGGGAGCCACTTATTTTCTTCTAAAAGGAATGAGAAAAGTGGCTGGGGAGTTTGTGCTCTTTTGTCTGGGATATAACTTGGAAAGAGACAAGAATCTTCTTGGATTTTATAAAATGATGGAATTAATGGAACAGGCATAAGCCTCTTTCTCAATCCTGTGTATTTTATTCAGTTTTCAATGACACAGATTTGAAGAAAGGGGATAAATTTATGCCTGAAAATCAAGTCTTCGGACAGGCTGTGGGGGCTGAGACATGATAGTTCTCCTTTTTTGTTTTTTGATTATTAGTATAGCATTTGGGGTGGGGAAAAGCAATAAGGGACGCTGAGTCCGTCAGTAATTTATGTCGGCTTGGCTGGTTACTGGCGGTGAATGTAATACAAATTATATGGGAAGGATTGGAAAAGGCGAGGATATATGAGAGTTTGTATTCACGCTGTTGATATATTGTAGATGACATGAAAATTATCTATGAATGGTGAATATGATTACGAAAAATAACAAATCCACAGGCATATTTCTAAAAGTAGAAAATTGCTACGGATTTGTTATTTTTTGCGTGAGGAATCTGATGGCAGCGATATTTTTACATTGGTGAAGCCAAGTATATAGTCTGCCGAGACTTGATAATACTTGCATAGAGCAACGAGATAACGGATCGGCATTTCATTAGCGCCTCGTTCATATCAGGCATACATAGTTTGAGAAGTTCCCAAATAATCCGCAATCTGAGTCTGAGTTTTATCTGCATCCTCCCGCAAATCGCGAATACGTTGTCTGTAATTCAAGTAAGTCCTCCTGATAATGCCGGTTAATATGACATTACCTTTTATCTTTTGTATAGTATTTGAAAAATATAATAAAAATATGTACCAATTTAGTCTATCATAAGACATATATTCACTATTGAATTTAGTAAATATATGTACTAAAATATAGAAAAATGATAATAAAAATGTGCAAAATAAAAAACAGTGTTTCTTAAGAGAGAGGGAGAGTTTTATGGAGTATTTTATTGTGTTTGATGCGGGGGCTGTTGGAATTTTCTTGCTTATCTTATTATTGGGCGGAACCGCTGCAGTAGGAGCTGCTGGGGTATGGCTTTATGAACATTTCTGGGTATTGGCATTAGCTGTGTTTATTCTTAGTCTGATTAAAAGCCTTATTTGTTGTATAGGAAATAAGTGTGCTCCGGTAAAAGGATTTATATGTGCTGTATGCGATTGTGTAAAATTAATTCCGCTGTTATATTTTTTGTGGATTTTCTTTAAAGGTTTTACTGGGTTAAGCGATAAGGGATTTTTTGGACTTGTGGGAAGCATTATTTTGAATGTATTGGGTTTTATGCTGTTTATGCTTCCTGAACTGCTTATAGTTGGAGGAATGGAATGTATTTGCGCAGGATTATTGGAAGAATTAGATGATACAGGGGCTGTGTGGCTATATATTATTGTTTCAGCGATTGGGACAGGGCTTCAATGTCTGGCTTTTTGGATATTTTCAAAATTGTAAGAGTCGCGGTCGTTGAAAGAATGGAGATTTAGTATGGGAAAGAGTAATAATATCGAAAAGTGGAAGCTATGTAAAATTTGTCTATGGATAATAGGTGCAATATTATTGAATACGAATACATTGTTTATGCAAACTGTGCATGCTTCAGATGAATCAAATGGGGAATATAGTTACAGTGTAAAAGAGGATGGTACCATAAAATTGGAATCATATGAAGGTGAGCAGGAGAATGTCATTATTCCGGAATATATAGAAGGTATGCGGGTTTCGGAGTTGGATGGAACATTTATGTTTACTAATGTTGTAACAGTAAAAATTCCTAAAACAGTAGAAGTAATAGAGCCAACGAGCACCTCTAGTTTTTGCATGCAGAGAATAGAGGTAGATAGTGATAATCCTAATTTTTGCTCCATAGATGGTGTGCTTTTTGATAAAAATGTAAAGACTTTATGTCAATATCCTTGTGAATATGGAGAAAGCATTTATGTTATACCTGACGGTGTGGAAACTATAGAAATGTATGCTTTTGAAATGGCGAGAGAACTTACAGATGTTATATTGCCGGATAGTTTAAAAACAGTGAAAGAGGCTGCTTTTGAAGTGACAGGGATAAATAAAATAGAATTCTCAGAAAATGTAGAAACAATTGGTCCAAAAGCTATTATTGGATGTAAAAATTTGAAAGAAATAAATGTATCACTTCAAAATAAGTTTTATACGGAAGTAGATGGAGTATTATTTGATAAAAATATGGAGACGCTTTTGGTATATCCCGGAGCGAATGAGAATGAAGAATATATTGTACCGGATGGAATCAGACGAATAGATAAGGTAGCTTTTGCTGGATGTTCGAATTTAAAAAAAATAATATTGCCAGAAACTTTGGAAGATATTGGAATTGGAGCTTTTGAAGATTGTAGCGAATTGAAAGAAATAGAGATACCATATAATGTAAAAAAATTACCTCATCTTTTATTCATGAGATGTACTTCAATAGAAAACATATATTTGCCGTACGGTTTGGAAGAAATCGATGATTGGGCTTTGGCTTGTGATTCTGAAAATTTAAAAGAAATAGTAATTCCTGAAACTGTTGATTCGATATCAGATTATGCATTTTCAGATGATACTGAGTTGTTAGTAAGAGAGGATTCATATGCATATGTTTGGTCGCAAGCACACAGCAGAAAATATAGGTGTATTGAATAAAATAGATGATTTAAATAATTATGGCAAGACAGGGGGAACGACGATGAAAAAGTTGATAATGGGATTGTTTGGAATAACTTTAGCTTTATCCATGAATAAGACACAGATATATGCAGGGCAGGATGAGTATTTATCGCAGTGTAATGTGGGAGATTACATTTTTACAGATTCTTTTACGGTAGATAGTGCAGATTCAAAGGAATATAAGATAGTTGAAAGCAATACATTTCATAACGGACATGCGATAGTTTTGGCGGAACTATATGAGGAAAATGAAAGCGAATATTTGGATGATTATTACGAAAACGATGAATACGAAGAAGAAAAAGAACAATACTGGCTTTATATTAATGATTCACTTGAAATCAGATGTAATCTGACAGAGGAGTTTGGAATGGATGGATATGCCAGTGAAGAGTGGGATCCATATGGAAACTGTTTGTTTAATGGAAAAGTATTTCTTTATAGAGATGGAGTACATTATGCGATATTTGATGAGGAGAAAAATGATATACAGTATGCGAAGGGGGGATATTACATATATGAAATAACAAATTCTGCGGCATATGTTCATAAGGAACCGGAATATGCAATGTTTGACTATAATGGACAGGTGATTATGAAAGGAAAGGCGGATGAGTGTCCATTTTCATTAGATCAAAATGATTGGGTTGCGACGTATGGATTCCTCTTCCGTGAAAAAGATGGAATATACAATGTAAAGACCGGACAGAAAATAGATATTCCAATGCCTCATGCATATACCATAATGGCGGCTTCTGATAGGGGCGATTATGTTTTGGTTGGAAATGAAGATGATGGAATTCTGATGGTATACAATTCTAATGGTGAAAAAATTTCGGAAGTTACAGCTGGTGTTGATTTTTTTAGCTGGGCTAGCTTTGATTATGGAAGTTTTATCCGTAATAATTCTTTTGCGATTGCGCGAGAAGGTAAGGCTGAGTTATATAAATTATCAGGAGAACTGCTATTTTCAAATAAGGATAATGATGAACTTGTTGTTATGAATATATCGCCCAGAAATGATCAGTATTCGGTTATTCTTTTTAAAGGAGCGGAAGATATCGAAACGAATTATATATCCGTACTTAACGATAAGGGAGAAATGTGTTTTGAACCGATGGAATGTATTACGGGAATAATGGACGATTCATCAACATATGACAATGACTGTCTAGATCAAGAGTATCTGGGAAATTTGCTTTCTGATGATGGGATTTTGACTGTTATTAATGAGGATAGAACAATAGGTGTGGATTTGGAGGGCAACGAAGTGATGTCAATAGATCAGGAAGTTGACAAAGGCTTCGAAAATGGATGGCTTTCCCTGGGAAATGCTTATTGTGATGAAGAAGGCAATATATATCAGATGATAGAACATTACGCATCCTCAGAGTCAGATTATTATGAACCAGAAGAAAATATTGATAACAAGATAGTGATGGAAAGTGGTAAAGAAGAATCTGTTTCAACAGAAAGTAAAAGTTCTTCGGATACATCAGGAGAGGAATCTGCAAATAGTTCTGAATATATTCTTCAGGATAGTAACAGCAGATATATTGAAAAAACAGAGTTGATTGATCTTGGACTGGATGCAGAAGGTCTTAAACTTGCCCGAAATGAAATATTTGCCAGATATGGAAGAAAATTTAAAGACGATGCTCTTCAGAAATATTTTGATGAGAAGTCATGGTATACACCTGAATATGAGTCGGATGATTTTGATGCCAGGATGGATGAGATATTGAATCAGTATGAACTGAAAAATGTAGAGATAATTAAGGAAAGAGAAAATGAATTACAGAGCAACTAAATTGGATAAGGAATGCAATAAAAAGTTATAATAAACAATTACAGAAAGGTGGATTTTATTATGTCAAAAAAAAGAGTATGCAGCTTATTATTAATCTTTGCGTTAGTTTTGGCTTCTTTCAATGTGAATTTGGTCGAAGCAAATGCGGCGGCGAAACCTAATATAAAAAGGGTTACATTAGTTTCATCGGTAACAACATCTGTTTCGTGGAACAAGGTGTCTGGTGCATCGAAATATGAAGTTTATTGTGCAAAAAACAATGGTAATTTTAAAAGGGTGAAGACAACCAAAGGTACATCCTGTTCATTTAAGAAACTGGATCTGGGAACGAAATATTCATATAAGATCAGAGCAATTGTAAAAGGTAAAAAAGGCGCGTTTTCAAACACTAAGAGTATTACGACGAAAGATTGGGCATACTTGTTGGATGTAGAAGAACCATATAAAACTCCATATCGGTATAATACAGATCCTTTTACTATTGCCGGTGAGCGGTTTAATCATGGATTTACATACTACAATTTGAACAAACAAGATGCATATTTTAATTTGAAAGGAAAATATAGCAAAATGACTTTTTGCGTTGGATGCGCGTGTGAAGCAAATTCTGATGTTAATAAGTTTGGATCACTGATTCGATTTTTTGCAGATGATTCGGAATTGGATGAAACAGTTTATATTGGATTGTTTGATCTGGCGAAAGAATATACAGTAAATCTAAACTATTGTAATAAACTTCAAATGCGTTTGGATGTAGCTGATTATAATGGAGGAACTTTTGGAATAGGAAATATTAAGGTTTATAAATGATATTCACATAAACTTATATGATTAGAAATCCATGAAGTTTGAGAGGATGTAATTATACAGAGTTACGTCCTCTTTTTTTAGGAAAAACCATCTGACGGCGAGCTATTGTAAAAAGTGGTGAAAAAAGTAGTAGAAAAGTAGTTGACTGAAAAAAGTAAATAAAAAAGTTTGTCAAATTATGAAATTAACTGTTGACATTGTGATCTTTGGGTGTTATATTAGTTGAGTTGTCGGAAATAATTGCTTCTTTAAATGGAACAATTCAATGTGATTTCTGAAAGAAAAAAGAAATTTAAAAAAGTGCTTGACAACTAAAAACGAACGTGTTAAAGTAATCAAGTCGCTTGAACAGAGCCGACAATCTTACATCTGAAAAAAATCCGGAAAGCCGGAAGAGTTGGAAAAACTTTGAAAAAAACTTAAAAAAGTTCTTGACAAAGTGAAACAGATGTGATAAAGTGAACAAGCTGTCGCAAGACAGACGACCTTGATAACTAAACAGTGAAACACATACGATTCTCGAAAATTCTTTACATTTATTTTTAAGAACGGTTTTAAACCAAAAACAGTAAAAACGAGAGATAACTAAGCTAGTTGGTTGTCTTGAGTGAATCAAACATTTTATCAGAGAGTTTGATCCTGGCTCAGGATGAACG